>Ga0272412_1000283_pt1 | contig 14075 bp, 10 predicted proteins | sample WWTPWeurt_MetaT_FD_193540 | JGI IMG/M metagenome (GOLD analysis project Ga0272412, IMG submission 193540) | Metatranscriptome of activated sludge microbial communities from WWTP in Nijmegen, Gelderland, Netherland - WWTP Weurt (Metagenome... | ecosystem: Engineered > WWTP > Aerobic digester >...
CTGGCACTCTACGGCCGAGGATTCAGCGGCCCCATGGACGGGCCCTCTCATATTGCATTCCGCACTGCGACCGGCGGGTTATGGGCGTCCAAGCCGAGTCCCTCGAAATCTCCCGTCCTGCATGAAACGGCCGCCCAGATGACCGGTGGGCAAACTGGCGAGGTCCTCCGACTGTATACACGGACAACAGGCCCCATGAGCCATGTCGTAATACGTGAACGGCAGGCCCAGGTGAATCCATGACGACGCGCAGTCTCCCGGTCATGCCGAGCCCGATGATGCGACGGAGCTCCGGCCGGCATTCAGCGGTTTCCGTATCGCCCATTCTGCAGCGCCAATGCGCCTGCGGCGGATCCGGTGGGTTGTCGGGCACCTGCGAGGAATGTGAGAAGAAAAAATTGGTCGGCATGTCGGCGCAGGCGAAGTTGCGCGTCAATGAGCCAGGCGATGAGTACGAGCAGGAAGCCGACCGGGTGGCGGACCGGGTGATGCGAATGCCGATCGAGGGGGCCGCTCCCAGCGAAGAGATATCGAAGCAGCTTGTTCAACGGCGCTTCTCCGGAGAAGGTGGGTTGTTGAGTCGCGCCGCCGGCGAAGAACCGGTACCGGTCGGGGAGTCGCTCGCCGCGGACGAGGCTGCTCCCAAAGATGGTGCAACCGACGAAGGTGGCAGCCGTTGCCCGAGCTGGCGTGACGACCCGCAAAGCATCAGCAAGCGGGCCGCCGAAAATTATGTGCAACACGACATCACGCCGACCTCGCAAGCGAAGGTGGAGAAAATCAACTGCGAGCCTCCGATCGCCAACGGCAACTATGGATGTTTTGTGCATTTCAGCGACGGCCTGGTCGTGAGAGTCATCGTCCGCGCGACCGATATCGTGGTCGGCATGGGACCAGGGCAAATCTCCACAGAAACCCCGCCGGCCGCGACGCCCTTGTGCTTTTACGATTACCACTGTCCGGACGGGTTTCTCGTCCTCACTAAGCGGGAATGCAAAAGCGCCAAGTCGTCGGCGCCGCATCCGCCTGGCGCGCCTTCGGCGGTCGTGCAACGACGCGTGGCTCCGGGTCAGTCTGCTTCTCTCGTCGCGCCGCCGTTGGTGCAGGAGGTATTGGGGTCGGCGGGGAGTCCTCTGGATGAACCGACACGCACTTTTTTCGAGTCCCGGTTTGGGTACGACTTCGGCCACGTGCGTGTGCATGCGGATGCCGCGGCCTCGGAATCGGCGCAGGCCGTCCATGCGTTGGCCTATACGGTTGGATCGCATGTCGTGTTCCACACCGGGCAATTCAATCCACAGTCGATCGGCGGTCGTCGCCTGCTGGCGCATGAACTGACGCATGTCGTGCAAGCAGACGCCGGCTCAGGGGGGAAGGGGTCGATGCGGAGGAAGGCCGACCTATCGAAGGATCAGGAAAAGCCTCAGCCGTTGCCCCCGGTCGACTGTGCCGCGGAGATCACTCCTGTGCGGGATTGTTTCGATCTCATCGGGGACATGATCGCGATCCAAGCCGATATGCGCGAGAACAACCAGTGGCTGGAACGCTACAGGAACGGCGACATTCCATGGGATACCGATGCGTATACGGCGCGAGCCCGATACCAGCGAGAACTGCGCGACAAATTGAACACGAAGGAACGAGTGCGTGGAGCCTGCTGTCCTGAGCAGGAGGTTCCGGGGGAAGCCCCGACCGCGCCTTCGACGGCGGCCCCGGCTCCGGGTGCGCCGCAGGCGCAACCCGATCAAGACGGAGCTGGTCGATGACCGGTCGCGGGGCCGACGACGTGATGCGTGAGATCCAGGAGTAATGTGGTCATGAGCAGCTTTCCCGGTTCTCCTAAATTGCTGAAGGGCGGCATTGTCCTGATCGATCCTGCCACGGCACAGGTGCAGCGGATCATTGCGCTGCAATATAACCCCGAGTCCCTCAGCCGCACGCTGCAAGTACAGGGCGCCGGCGAGGGAGGGGACCGGTCGGAGGCGTTGCGACTGAAGGGGCCGGCGGTGGAGACGATCAAGCTCGAGGCGGAAATCGATGCCACTGACGAGATGGAGCAGGGGGAGGCGGTCGTCGGTGAGGCGGGGATTTCCCCTCAATTGGCTGCGCTGGAGACCTTGCTTTATCCGAGTTCGGGACAATTGACGACGAACCACACCCTGTCCGGTCTCGGTACCTTGGAAATTCTTCCGATGGAAACGGCGCTGCCGCTGTTCGTGTTTGGACAGAACCGCGTCATCCCGGTTCGGGTCACCGAGTTCAGCGTGACGGAAGAGGCGTTCGACCCCAATTTGAATCCGATTCGAGCGAAGGTCAGCCTCGGCATGAGGGTGCTGTCCATCGACGACGTGGGCTTTACGCACAAGGCGGGCAGTTTATTCATGAGTTATCTCCAGCAGAAGGAAGGCCTGCGCGCGAAGGCCCAGGGCGGTAACCTGGGGGCCCTCGGTCTCACGGGCATTTCTTGAGAGCGGGCCAGGACGAGAGGAGGGAGCACAGATGAGCGATCCGTTACAGGCCTTACTGGACAGCGCACTGAAGGCCAATTCCTTTCCGCCCACCAGCCGCTATTACAACGTGAAGACCGCCTCGCTGCTCACCGCCGACGGCACCATGTTGGTGTACTTGCGGCGACGCTTCGTTCCGGGGAGCGAGCGATTCACCGTGGTACAGCAACATCGGGCGTCGGCAGGGGAGCGGCTGGACCATTTGGGGGCGACCTATCTGGGCGATCCGGAGCAGTATTGGCGGTTGTGCGATGCGAACGACGCGGTGCGGCCCGACGAACTCACGGACACCTTGAACCGCGCCATCGACATTGCATTGCCGGAGGGAACGACAGGAGTGCCCGGTGCTTAAAGGCATTCACCTGACATTGCTCGCCGGGCCGGTGGTGCCCTTTCCGGTGCCACAGCCGGTCTTGGAGGCCTTGACCGAGGTCGAAGTGACGAGCGCCACCGGAACCGCCGGGGGGTTCCAATTGCGGTTCACGATTCAGAACAAGTCGCCGTTGCAGCAGGCCTTCCTGGTCGCGGCGACTCAAATACCCCTTATGCGCGTGATCCTGGTGGCGACGATCAACCTTATTCCCCACGTGTTGATGGACGGGGTGATCACCACCCAGGAAATCAGCTCCGGCGAACAGCCGGGTGAGTCGACGCTCACGATCACCGGCGAGGACCTCACCAAGGTCATGGACCTGCAGGCATTCGACGGTCTGCCTTATCCGGCCATGCCCGACAATGTGCGCGTGATGACGATCCTGGCGAAGTATGCGGTGTTCGGCATGATTCCGCTCGTGATCCCGCCCATCGCCTTCGATGTGCCGATTCCGACGATGCGGATTCCATCCCAGCAAGGCACCGACCTCAACTACATTCTCGAGCTGGCCAGGAAATCCGGGTATGTCTTTTATGTCGAGCCGGGACCGGCGCCGGGCACCAATACTGCCTATTGGGGCCCCCAGATCAAGGTGGGAATTCCGCAGCCGGCGCTGAATGTCGATATGGACTTCGATCGCAACGTGGAGTCGCTCAACTTTCAATTCAACTCGACCAAAAAGGACTTGCCGATCGTGATGATTCACAATGCGCTGACGAAGGTGCCCATACCCATCCCGATTCCCGACATCAACCCCTTGCAGCCGCCGCTGGGCCTGGTCGGACCGCCGGTCACCAAACTGACCATGCTCAAGGCGACAGGGAAGCTCTCCCCACCTGAAGCGCTCAGTGAGGGGCTGACTGCGGCGAGTGAGTCCATGGAGGCGGTGACCGGCAGCGGGTCGCTCGATGTGGGGCGGTACGGCAGGCTGCTGAAGGCTCGCGGCCTGGTGGGGGTACGCGGCGCAGGCCTGGCCTTCGACGGCTTGTATTACGTGGAGAGCGTGACCACGACCATCAAACGCGGATCCTGCAAACAGAACTTTCGCCTCACGCGCAACGGGCTCGTCTCCATCACGCCCATGGTGCCGGTATGAATGACGCACAGACATACTATGGCAAGTATCGCGGTACGGTGCTGAACAATATCGATCCCATGCAGATGGGGCGGCTACAAGTTCAGGTGCCCGACGTGGCGGGATTGATTCCGACGTCCTGGGCCATGCCTTGTTTTCCGGCCAGCGGCAAACAGATGGGAGTCTACATGCTGCCGCAGATCGGCGCGGGGGTCTGGGTGGAGTTCGAGCAGGGAAATCCGGACTATCCGATCTGGAGCGGCTGCTGGTACGGCAGCGTTGCCGAGGTTCCGGCTCTGGGGTTGGCGGGTATTCCGGTCAGCCCCAACATGGTGATTCAGACGGCGGCTCAAAATGCCATCGTGATCAGCGACGTGCCGGGCCCGACCGGCGGCATCATGCTCAAGAGCGCGACCGGCGCCACGCTGATCGTCAACGACACCGGCATTTATATCCAGAACGGTAAAGGCGCCATGGTCACCCTGGTGGGACCGGCGGTCACGATCAACAATGGCGCGCTCACGATCATTTAGCATGATGCTGAAAACGCCCGCCAGCGGCGTTCTCGTTGCGTTCAGGCCCTCAACGTACCGCTAGGGTACGCCTCGGGCCTTCACTGATTGCGGCCTTGCTGGACAGTCGTTTTGAGCATCATGCGGAAGGATGTGCCGCTTCTGGCCCGAAGCAAATCATTGCGGCCTGTGTGCGCGAATAGTTGTGTGCAGCCTGCTAACCATTCATGGAGGGTGAGTTAATGCCAGGCTTTTTACTGCATCTCGGGGCGACGGTCTTGTGCAGTCACGCCGGTCAGGCGACGCCGGTGGCGCCGAATCCGCGCGTGCTCGTGAGCGGACAACCGACCGTACCGATGACCAGTCTCTATGCCGTCGCCGGCTGCACCTTACCGCCGCCTACCGCGGCAAACGGCCCCTGCGTCACGGCGCAATACATCACGGGGGCCACCAGGATCACCAGTAACGGCTTGCCGCTGCTGCTGATCGATAGTCAAGCGATCTGCACGCCCTCCGGGACGCCGTTGCTCGCGACCGTCACGCAAACCAGGGTCACGGGAGTCTGAAGATGATGCACGTCGATTTTCCCTATCGCTTTGATACACGCGGCCGAACCGCCGCGACGGATGACGCCGACCATATTCGCGACCTGATCGAGCAGGTGCTCTTCACGAGTCCCGGCGAACGCGTGATGCGGCCGGACTTCGGAAGCGGCCTCTTACAGCTGGTGTTCGCACCCAATAGCGAGGTGATGGCGGCCACGACGCAGGTGCTCGTGCAGAGCGCGCTGCAACGGTGGCTGGGCGAATGGATCCTGGTGGAGGCTGTCCGGGTGGAAGCAGTGGACTCGACCCTCCGGGTGACCGTGCAGTACGTCGTCCGGCAGACCGGGGCCCGCGTGACCGGGAGCTTTACGCAAGGAGGCGGAGCGTGACCTATTCCTGCTGCGACGAACTGCGGCGTCAGGCCGTTCGCGACCATCCGACGCTGAACGGGATCGATTTTCTCGAAGTCATCGACCGCGCCGCCCCGACGGAAGCGGAGCGCCAACGGAAACTCGAGGTCCACTTCGTGAAACCCTTGGCCACGCCCACCCCGAAGCCGGTCAATATTCGGATTGACGGCGGCGAGCGCATCACGCCCATTCGTGTGCTCGGGGTCAGCGTCGGAACCGGAACGTCGGCCGATGTATTGACTGTCGAGGTGGAGCAAGCGGGAGATTTTTCGCTGTATATGCTCCGTCTGGTGACGAGCGCGCTTGATGACAGTGTCCCTCCCGGTTTCGATCCGCAGCTGGCAGCCATCGAGTTTTCGTTCAAGGTGGAATGTCCGAGCCCATTCGATTGCGCGCCGCAGCATCGCTGCACGGAGGAAACGAGCCCGTCACCGGTGATTGATTACCTGGCCAAAGACTATGCGAGTTTCCGCCGCGTCATGCTCGATCGGATGTCGGCATTGATGCCGCAATGGAAGGAACGCAGTCCTGCCGATCTCGGTGTCATGTTGGTAGAAGCGTTGGCCTACACGGCCGATCAATTGAGTTACCAGCAGGATGCCGTGGCGACGGAGGCCTACCTGGGGACGGCGCGGCGGCGGATCTCGGTCCGGCGTCATGCCCGCCTCATGGACTACTTCATGAGCGAGGGGTGCAACGCCAGGACCTGGATCCAGCTGGAGGTATCCGCCGACGTGGTGCGAGCCGATCCCGCCGATCCGGCGGTTCCGGCCGGTACGAAGTTCACGACGCGCATCCCGGGGCAGCCCACCACCATTGCCGACGATCCGCGCGTCTACGAGCGTGCCCAGATCATCTTCGAGGCGATGGAATCCCTCCAGTCTCTCTATGCCGCACATAACGAATTACGGTTCTGCACCTGGAGCAATCAACGGTGCTGTCTGCCCACAGGCGCGCGCTCGGCCACACTCGTTGGACACCATCCGAACCTCACACCGGGGACGATTCTGTTGCTCGAAGAGGTGATCGGTCCGGAAAGCGGGTCGCCCTCCGATGCGGACCCGACGCGGCGACATGTCGTCAGACTGGATCGTGTGGTTGCCACGAAGGCCGGCGGGGCACCGTTGATCGATCCGGTGACCGGCCAGTCAATTACGGAGATCTCGTGGTATGAAGAAGACGCGCTGCCCTTCCCCTTTTGCCTTTCCGCCGCCACCAAGCAGGGGTATCACGATGCCGTCAGCGTAGCGCGCGGCAACCTGGTCTTGGCTGACCACGGGGTGACCTGGAAGGGAGAGTCGCTGGGCCAGGTGCCGGACTCCTTCCTCTCCATGCCGCGGCCGAAAGACGGGGACCGTTGCGCACCGCTGACCTCGCCGATGGTGCCGCCGCGGTTCAGCCCTCGACTGGCCAAGGCCCCGCTCACCCATGCGGGGCCTGCCTATGACCATCTCATGTCGGCGCGCACCGCCTTGCAGTGGGCGCTTCGTGACGTCCGGCCGGCCGTCACGCTGACCGGAATGAAAAGCAGCGAGACGAGGACATGGACGGCCCGTCAAGACCTGCTCAACAGCGGCGCCGGGGCCGATGAGTATGTGGTGGAGGTGGAGAACGACGGGAGCGGCAGGATTCGTTTCGGCGACGACGTGCATGGCCGGCGGCCCGAATCCGGCACCGCCTTCACCGCGCGTTATCGAATCGGGAACGGACGCGCGGGCAACATCGGGGCGGATGCGTTGGTGCACATCGGTTTGACGGTGCCGGAGATCACGCTGGTCCGCAATCCGTTGCCCGCCGTGGGAGGACAGGATCCTGAATCGCTGCAGGATGTGCGGCAACGCGCTCCGGTGGCCTACCGCATTCAGGAGCGTGCCGTGACACCGGCGGATTATGCCGAGGTGACGGAACGCCGGGCCGACGTCCAGCGCGCCGCCGCCTCCTTTCGCTGGACAGGCAGTTGGCACACGGTCTTTGTCACCGTCGATCGTGGGGGCGGAGGCCCGCTTTCCGGTGAGTATGAGGAAGAGATCCGGGAGCACGTCGAGCGTTACCGCATGGCCGGCCACGATCTGGAGGTCGACGGCCCGCAGTTCGTTTCACTGGAGATCGATCTCCATGTGTGTGTGGCGGGCGAACACTTCCGCAGTGACGTGGAGCGTGAACTGCTCGACGTGTTCAGCAATCGCGATCTTCCTGACGGCCGTCGCGGCCTGTTTCATCCGGACAACTTCACGTTCGGAGAGCCGGTTTATCTCAGCGCCATCTATGCGGCGGCCCATCAGGTGACGGGTGTCGAGTCGGTGGAGGCGCGCACGTTTCAGCGGCAAGGCCGTCCGGAAAGTTCGGCGCTCGACAGCGGCCGATTGGAAATCGGCCGGCTGGAGATTGCGCGGCTGGACAACGACCGCAATTTTGCGGAGCACGGTCGACTGACGATCACCCTGGGAGGCGGGAAATGAGTCCATCGCCACAGAACGAATGCGGGTGCTGCGCCGGCATCGCCGCCGAAACTCCCGCCCTGCTCTTCAATCGGCCGGGCCTCTCCGCGATCGCCTATCGAGTCGGAACCTATCAGAACTTCAGGCGGAGCCTGCACGCCGGACTCTCCGACGGCCGTTGGCCGGTGCTGCGCGGACTGAGGACACGCGACGAGGATGACTTTACGTTGGCGCTGTTGGACGCGTGGGCGGTCACCGGCGACATCCTGACCTTCTATCAGGAACGAATCGCCAACGAGTCGTATCTGCGGACCGCGACGGAGCGGCTTTCCATCTTGGAGCAGTCGCGTCTGCTCGGATATCAGGCTGGCCCCGGGTTGGCCGCGGCGACCCACCTAGCCTTTACCATGGAAGAGGCGACCGGCTTGCCGGAGCAGGCGGCGCAGCCGATCATGCTGGCGGTCGGGACCAAGGTGCAGAGTGTGCCAGGCCCCGGGGAACAGCCGCAGACGTTTGAGACCATCGAAGCGATCGAAGCGCGTCCCGCGTGGAACGCGCTCCAGGCGCAACTCACTGAACCGCAAGCGCTGGCCTGGAACATGACGGAGCTGTGGTTGGAGGGAGTGAACGTCGGGCTCACGGTCGGCGACGCGCTGCTGATCGTGGCCGACAACGGCCTCACGGTCGAAGCGTCGCTGCGGCGTGTGACGCGTATTGAGGCGGAGATCGACCGGCGGAACACCCGGGTCTGGCTGGCGGACATTTCGACCAGTGCGGGAAGCATCGCGGCGACCCAGCCGGGCGTCTATGTCATGCGGACGATCGCCTCGCCGTTCGGACACAATGCGCCGTTGAAAGCCACTTACGCGAACAACGCTTACAGCTATGACGAATGGGATCTGGATGGTGAGACCGAAGGAGTTCTCGGGCTCGGTTCCCGTCATGACAAGATTCTTGTCGATAGTTGGGCCGCCGTCGAGCGTGAGAACAACTTTGTTCCGGGAAGCCGTATCTGGAGTTTTGCGAAAGTCACCGGCGTGACCCATCAGTCGATGGCGAAGTACGGTATGGCAGGCAGTGCGACCAAACTCTCGTTCGATAAAGAGGTGTGGGTGACTGAAGGGGCTGATCTTGCGGCACTTCGACACATCACCATCGCGGCCCAAAGTGAAGCACTCGCGGTGAGTGAGAGACCCTTATCCTATCCCGTCTATGGAGAGACCCTGTCACTGGAGCAATTGGTCGAAGGCCTGATGCCGGGACGCCCGCTCGCGGTGAACGGGAAACGTCAGCGCATCCGCATTACCGCCGTTCCTCGCACGTCAAACCGAACACGTTTGCCTGTCGATCTTCCCGGCGATGTTCCAGGTCTGCCGGACCTGCCGGATGTACCTGATATCGAGCTGCCACCCATCCTCATTTTTGACTCCGGTGGGTTTGTCCTTCTCACTGTCGGAGACATTCTTTCCCTGGTCGCGCCTCCCATGACCATGGCTGGTTCCATCTTCAGCGCTCTCGCTCCGCCCGAGTTTGGTGCGGTGCTGAGTGACTCCGCTCCACCGATGCTCCGTCTCCAGGTCATGGATCGAGACGGAAAAAGCGGGTACGTCACCATCAGCGCCGGGGCCATCGAGCTGATGGCTCCGTCCGAAAAGGAAGACACGGTCAGCGAGATCGTCTTCATCGACGACGCCGTTGAGGCAGCCATCACCCATGATCGCGACCGGACGACCCTGCAATTGGCGACCTCCTTGGCGCATGTCTACGAGCGGACGACTGTGCGTGTGAACGCCAACGTCGCGGCCGCCACACATGGCGAAAGCGTGAAGGAGCCCTTGGGAAGCGGTGATGCGGCCGTACCTTATCAGGCGTTCACGCTACGGCAACCGCCGGTGACTTACGTGGGGGCAGCAACGGCGAGTGGCTCGGCCTCGACGCTCAAGGTCTACGTGAACGAGGTTCTGTGGCAGGAAGTGCCGTTCTTCTACGGTCATGGCCCCACCGAGCGCATCTATATCGCGAGGCAGGATGATGAGGGACGCACGACGATCCGCTTCGGTGACGGTATCACGGGGGCGCGGTTGCCCACCGGCCGGAACAACGTGCGCGCGGAGTACCGGAAGGGTACGGGCCTCGGCGGGCTGGTGCGGGCCCGACAGCTGAATCTGCTGATGAGCCGGCCGTTGGGATTGAAAGGTGTGGTCAATCCTGAGGCTGCGCAGGGGGCCGAGGATCCGGAATCGAGGGATGATGCCCGCACGAACGCCCCGCTGACCGTATTGACGCTGGAACGTGCCGTGTCGCTGCAGGATTACGAAGACTTCGCCAGAACCTTTTCCGGTATCGCCAAAGCTCAAGCGGTGTGGGTGTGGGATGGCCGAAAGCGGAGCATCTTCCTCACGGTGGCTGGTCCGGGTGGGGAGGTGTTGGAGGAGGATGGCTCCGTCATCACGAAGTTAAAGGAATCCCTGCGTACGTATGGTGACCCCTTTGTCGCGTTTACGGTGCAGCCCTATAGGCAGGCCTGGTTCGAAATCGCAGGCACGGTCACGATCGCTCCCGACCATGTGAGCGATGTCGTGATGGACGCACTTTCCGCTGACCTCGAGTCTCGGTATGCCTTCGAGGCTAGAGCGTTCGGGCAACCGGTCGCGTTGAGCGAGGTGATTGCCGCGATCCAAGCCGTCTCCGGTGTGGTCGCTGCGGACGTGGACCGCTTCCTGCGCCAGGACCAATCGCTGCCGCCGATCCAGCCTCGGTTGATCGCCGACCGCCCGGCCATGGGCGCGGATGGACTGGTGCCGGCGGCGGAGTTGTTGTTACTCGATCCCGCGTCTTTGACTCAACTGAAGGCGATGCCATGAATCCAGAAGCAGACAAGCTCTATCAGCTCCTTCCGGCGCTCTATCGCATCCGTGATACCGAACAGGGTGGTTCCTTGCGCGCATTGTGCGAGGTGCTGGCCGAAGACATTGCGGTGCTGCGAGAGAATCTCGATCAACTCTATGATGACCAGTTTATCGAGACCTGCGCCGACTGGGTGGCTCCCTATATCGGAGACCTGATCGGCTACCGGACGTTGCACGCCGTCACCGAACGAACGCGCAGTGCCAGGGCGGAGGTGGCTAATACGATTGCCTATCGACGGCGAAAGGGCACGGCGACGGTGCTCGAACAACTGGCCCGGGATGTCACCGGGTGGAACGCGCGTGTCGTGGAGTTCTTCCAGTGGGTCGAAACCAGCCAATACATGAACCACGTGCGTCCCATCAACCTGGTCACGGTCGATCTGCGGAATTGGGAAGCCTTGGAGCGGCGCGACACGGCCTTTAACGGGATTGCCCATTCCGTCGATATGCGGCGTATTGAAACCCAGCAGGGGCGGTACAACATTCCCAACATCGGTCTGTTCCTGTGGCGGCTGGATGCCTTCGCGGTGCGCCGTTCCCCTGCGTTTCGAGTGGACGATGAACGGTTTGTGTTCAGTCCCTTGGGAAATAACCAGCAGCTCTTCACCAGACCGCAAGCGGAGACGGACATCACGCATCTGGCCGAACCATTGAATGTGCCTGAGCCGATTAGCCGCAGGGTGCTGGATCGGTATCTTGCGCAGTACTACGGCCCGCAGCTGAGCCTGTTTCTGGAGGCGGACAATCTGGACACGAGTGTGAATCAGGTACAGGTCTGCAACTTGTCGGATGACGGGCCAAGTTGGGCGCACCTTCCGGTGAGCAAGGTGTCGATTGATCCTGTGTTGGGGCGGATCGCCGTCCCTCCCGGCAAGCCCCCGGTCAACCTGCACGTCACCTGCCACTATGGGTTCAGCATGCCGACCGGAGGGGGAGAGTACGAACGCAGCAAGACCTTTGCGCTCGGCGGCGGATTCACCTCGGTGACGCAGGGGCAGAGCCTTCAAGCGGCGCTCACGGCAGCCCAGGCCGGAGGGGTGGTCGAGATCGGCGACAGCGGACGGTATGAGGAAACACTCAGCCTCACGGTGCCGGCGACGGCGAAAGTCGAACTGCGGGCGGCCAACGAACATAGGCCGACGCTCGTTCTCAACGGAGATTGGACGATCACGCTGGCACCGGGGTCGGAGCTGACCTTGAACGGACTCCTCATTACCGGAGGACGACTGCGTATCGACGCGGCTGGTGCGGATGGGACTCGTCTCCTGCGATTGCGTCATTGCACGTTGGTTCCTGGGCTGAGCCTGACGAGGGAGGGCGAACCGGTATCGCCGGCCGAGCCGTCTTTGGTGATTGAACGAGAGGGCACGACCGTCGAGATCGATCACTGTGTACTGGGTGGCCTCCGCGCCGTGGACCATACCGAGGTGTCGATCACGAATTCGCTGGTCGATGCGACGTCGCCGACCGGGGTGGCCTGCGCAGCCCCCGACGGTCTGGGTGCCGGAGGTGTCATGAGCATTGTGAATAGTACGGTCATGGGCAAGATGCACACGAAGCGATTGGATCTTGCCTCGAACACGATCTTCGCGGCTGCCCTGACCAACGGCGACAGCTGGAGTCACCCGGTCTGGTCCGATCAAAACCAGCAAGGCTGTTGCCGATTTTCCTTTGTGCCACTGAATTCGATCGTGCCGCGCCGCTACCGTTGCCAACCGGATCTGGCCGTGGAGGCGGCGTTGTTGGAGGCCGACCAGCCGAAGGGCAGCCTCACCGGCCCGGAAACGCAGGCCATCACGCTGGCGACGCAAGCGCGTGTCAGGCCGGCCTTCACGGCTCGTCGGTATGGGTTAGCGGCGTACGGGCAATTAGCGGGACATTGCCCGGAGGAAATCAGGCGCGGGGCGGATGATGAATCGGAAATGGGGGTGTTCCACGATGTCTTCGCGCCGCAGCGGGAAGACAACTTGAAGATCCGGTTGCAGGAGTATCTCCGGTTCGGACTGGAGGCGGGACTGTTTCACGCCACCTAAGGGGGAGCCCAGTTGCGGGACTCGGTGGCGAGCGAGGGCGTCCGGACCGTGAACATGAACCGTTTTAATCATTGGGAGAGCGCACATGAGTGGCGATTACAGCCGGAAACGATTCAACCCTGAGAAACATTACCAGGGTGTGCTGCGGCAGCAGGGACGAGTGGACCTTGATGCCGATTGGAATGAGTATGTTGATCTTCAGGATCGCCGTTGGCGCGCGGAGACCATCGATGTGGTGGGGCGTTGCGGGGTACCGGCTGAGACGCCGGAGGGATTCAAGATCGGCGTCACGGGCGGAGAACTGACCGTCGGACAAGGACGGATGTACGTCGATGGGTACGTAGCCGAGAACCACGGGACTGCGCCGGCGCTCGACGCGACGATCGAAGAGCAGTACGGCACGGCGGCACTGTTGGTGAAGGATCAGCCCTTTGGCGGCGCGGTGACGGTTCCGCCTCAGGTGCGGTCGCTAGTCTACCTCGATGTGTGGAGACGGGAAGTCACCTACCTGCAGGCGCCGGACCTCATCGAGCCGGCCGTCAACGTCGATACCACAACCAGGAACCAAACGGCCTGGCAGGTCAGGATTCTGAGCGGCATCCCGGCGGATGTGAATTGTGAGACTCCGTTGGAGGACATTCCCGGGTGGCCGGTGGAGAACCGTCTGTCATCCGCGCGGCTGACCACCACGACGGTAGCGGTGACCACGGAGCCCGATCCCTGTCTCGTCCCGCCGACCGGTGGTTATCGCGGTTTGGAGAATCATCTCTACCGTATTGAGGTGCACAGCGCGACAAACACCACCGCCAAAGTGAAGTGGTCGCGCGAGAATGCGCATGTCTCGACAGCCATCGCAGAAATCATGGCCGGACGGACGACGGTGCGTGTGGAGAGCTTGGGGCGCGATAACGTGCTCCGCTTCAAGACCGGAGACTGGGTAGAGTTCACCAGTGATGCACGCGAGTTCGCCGGTCTGCCCGGTGACATGCGTAAGGTGACGGTGGATGACACCAACAAGACGTTGACGTTTACCCCTGCGTTGCCGATCGCCGATTTCCCCCAAGGCGTACCGGACGCAACCAAACACTTGCGCGTGATCCGGTGGGATCAATCCGGAATCGTGCGAAAAGCGGATGGCTCGCAATTGGTGAACCTGGACCTCACGACCGACGGATTGATCGAACTGTCCGCGGCCAATCCCAGCTTTGTGTTGGAGCACGGGGTGCAAGCCACGTTGACGGTGCAGGCGGGAGGACCCGCGCAGAGCGGCGAC
>Ga0272412_1000286_pt1 | contig 14067 bp, 29 predicted proteins | sample WWTPWeurt_MetaT_FD_193540 | JGI IMG/M metagenome (GOLD analysis project Ga0272412, IMG submission 193540) | Metatranscriptome of activated sludge microbial communities from WWTP in Nijmegen, Gelderland, Netherland - WWTP Weurt (Metagenome... | ecosystem: Engineered > WWTP > Aerobic digester >...
CTATATTCTTATATATGCCATTTGATGTAATTAATAATATTTTATACAAAAGATTACTAGGTAATAAAATATGAGTTGATTCTGGTGTTAATCATCACTCAGTTGAGCATAGCAGAGCAACTCCTCTGAGTTTCCACTTTGTGGGTCCAGAACCTTCACACTAAAGTCCAACTCTGAAAATAAGATATCTATCGTTTCTTCTTGGATATTTGTAAACTGGGCAAGAGTAAGTATTGCTAGTCCGCTCAGGATCAACACTCTTCTTCTTATTAATGGCAGTAACATGAAGAATAGGAAGAGGTGCAAACATCTTCTTTGGTTCTGGGTCATCTAGTCCATTTCTACTCCATCTGCAGCCTTCGAGGAAAAGTCCTGTAATGTAGACTCCCTCTTAAGATGGGTCTCTGATTTACTCGAATTCACGTTCTTTAACAGTTGATTAGTAAACAACATCATCTAAAGACCAAGCTTCGCCACCTTTATCTGGTTTTTTATGCATACGGGTGACTTCTTGCTTCATGGCTGTGAGGAAACCTTGTGGGTTGAAGAATCCAGTCATCCAGAATGTTTGAGGTCTGTTATTCTTTAACCAATCATTAAGTTGTTTGTTACGATCAAGTAGAGAAGCAAACCAGCTACCTAGTGTTGGCAGCAACCATGAAATTTCTGCTCCTGATGGATCATAAATCCAATATGATGGAACTTTAGCATCGAAAATGGCATTAATAGCATCGAGAATATTTGGAGTCATAATGATTTGACCATCAATTGCATCTATTGTATCGATAAATGTTTTTCTGACAATACCTATGACCTTCTGCATTCTCTAGATTTCTTAGTAAAGGAAAATGTTTAGAGGCACTGAAAGGCCCTTATCGTTTAATTATTTTGGTCCGGGCAGCTTCTTGACTTCATCACGAACCTATCCATCAATGTAATCAGCTGGAAGTTTATTAAGCAGTTCTCTGGCCTTTTCTTGCACGATTTCTTCACGAGTCTTACCACCACCAGAATTAGAGTCCTTTGGTCGTGTTTCCATTATTGTATCTATCATTTCGAGAGATTCCTTTAAACGGAATGTCAGATCAGCGTTGCCGTGAAGTCCAAATACTTCAGGATTGTCAACTTGAGGAACAGATTCGATATATTGTCTATAGACGATCAATTCTCCTGTTTGGTTAGCTGGAATTTTGTATTTAAAGATTTCTCGTCCACCACTACCTCCTTCATTATGGATTTCTTTGAAGACATGTTCCGAGTTAAAGATCTGGTCTTTTAAGTATTCTTCACCATAAGAGTTAAACAGTTCACGATCAAGATCATCTGTGATTCTACCACCATATTGTACTTCGCAGACCATATAACGCAATACTTACATGGTGCCATCTTTGGATGAAGATCCTCCACCTTATTAAGGAGTATTCAATTAATTAGAAAGGAACTTCTCAATGAATGCGAGAGAAGCTTCAAGGTCTGAGTAGTTAAACTCGTAGGGAATGCACCAACCAAGTGGGCCGAATTTACGTCGCTCAATAACTATTGAATGTAGGAAGCATACAGTGAAAATAAGGTTGCGCCAATTAGGATGATCAACTTTATCAAGGAATTCCTGAGTAATGATTGTGGTAAATGTCTTATAGATGCCAGCCTTGAGTCCCTTTGGAGGTTCGTTTGTGACCTTGAGTGTTCTTTGCAGGAGTCCGAGTGGGAACCTGGGATGCTACTCACAAGTGATCCAAAGTCTGAAATCTTCGTGTATAGGGGCTTCTGGTGTCACTAAGCTTTCGATCTGCTCCATAAACTTGAGACCTAAATGGCAGTTTTACAAGATAACCCAGCCACCATCGAGGAAGTGTTTATCAATTGCGTTCTTGGCAACGACTTCCTATCCTTCACCCATAGAGACTTTTTCAGTTTGTTTACGTTTTTTCTTGGCCAGTTCGTCAATAGAGGAAGTGGGATCAGCACCAGCTGAAAGGAGGAACAGTACAGGGTCAATGCGTGAAGATTCTTGCCAAATGCTGTCAATTGGATAAGAAATGGGTTCAGTGAAACGCTTTCCTAGTGTCATTGAAATAAATAGCTGAGAAGCAATGAGGGTTCTGTCCTCACGAAGAGATCTCACTAAACAAAGAGAAATGAATGGTCCAATTTCTTTTTCGGCATTGATGCGCTCGGCAAAGTCAGGTATTGGGAAGTTTTCGGGGTCATTCTTTTCAATCCACTGCTTCCATTAAGATTCATTTCTGATAACTGAGTCTGGGAGATCGCGGAAGAATGAAAGAGGATCATTTCCGAAATGGTGCTTTGAGAGGGCTAAGATGTTGAGCCACACTTTGTCCTAAAGGAACTGAAGGGGTTTAGCTCTTTCTGTACGTATATCTAAGGCAGCTCCAGATTTAAGGAACATAGAGACATCATTTCCGTTGATCTTTTATGCAGTCTGCAAGATTTTGAAGCACATCATCAGTATGAAAGTGATTTTATCCTTCTCGAAGAGTCCACGATTTACATATTTGTAAACGTGGAATGTGAGGAACTAGATAATGTTTTCAACTCTCTTGGAAGGAAGCTGGGCCTTTTCTGATAAATCGATAGACTCCATGAAGAGCTTGAGGAACTGCTCTAAAGAGGAGTTATACATCCAGTTAACTTGAGCCACTTCAATCATTGTGAAGTAAAGTGCAGATCCTCGAATTGCAACGGGTCGATATTGCTCACGTTTTTCGTTGATTTCCTTTGTCTTAATTTCGGCATCGGTTAGCTTGGCGGCGACTTCTTTGGCCTGCGTCTTAGTGGAGTTCAGCACCTCCATTAATTCAGTATCTTCCAGTAGGTTACCGGTAGATGAGGTAAGACGATGCAATAAGTTCGCATCAAGTTTTTGCAAATCTTTTTTGTTCTAATTAACATCAAGAAGGAGTTAATTAAGAGAGTCTTCAAGGGCTTTCTGCTCCTTGGAAATGACCTTACCCAACAATTGCTATTCAAGACCGGTCTGGGTGACAGTAAAGTCGATGATAGTAGTTTTGGCTGAGAGTTCGGGAGAGAACAATGGATTGGATAAACGAGATGTCATAAACAATTTGAAATCATTAGCAATTTCTATCTAAGTTCCTCCGACGTCAATGAATTTGGTTTTGCCCTTAACCTGTATTTGCTTTTCAAGTACTGGGTCAAGCATAGTGTCTACTTCATTTTCAATATTTTCAACTATTAAAGTCTTACCCTCTTCCATGCAGAATTTCAGATTGAAGTCTTTGAACTTTGGGTTAGCCAGAGTTGTGATAGAGCGCATGGGATCAAGGAATGATGCAAACTTGTTCTTGATCCAATTCTATCCTTGTCCCTAAGGATCTATGAATAGAGGATAACGAGTTGAATTAGTAACCATGATACCATTTTGAATTGATAGTTCGTCCTTGGGCAGTCCTTGGAGATTCCACTCTCCGACAGTGGCTTCATCCACCAAGAATTTGGTTAGTTCTAAATCGTGGTTGACAGGGACACCGCGCTTCTTCATGTCTCCAATGAAATACTGGTTCTGCAAAAGCTGACGGAACTCGGCGTTGAAGGCACCGCAATAAGAAATGAATGCACATGCCAATGAAGCATTTCCGACCAAGCAGCGCTTCTGTTCATTGATTTTCTGAGCACCCTATCCCCAACGTTCTTTTTCTCCTGAAAGTGAAGAAATCAAGTTTCTTGCAGTTGTGATTTTCTTCTTTGTCCTGGAAGCTTTCTGCTCCAATTAGGATTTTTCATCCATTTGTTTCTAATATTGACCTTAGAGCTCAGCCAACAAAGCCTGAATTTAACGAAGTTCTTCCTGTGATTTTTCTAGTTCACGCATGGCCACTTTCAACTTACCCTCCATGACTACTAAGAATGCTTGTTTGGGTTTCACGATTTTAGACTTCAAGTGATAGTCGTGAATGTTTACGACCCAGTTGAGAATACCACCAGCAGACTTGGATGCCTTATTGGCGAAAGTAAGGTTAAGCCACTCACCCTGTTGTTTGAGGTAAGGTTCTAACAACTCAATGGTTTCTTCGTTGATGCCATCCTTCTCGTAATTTCTAAGTTTATCCAAGAACTTAATATCGTTCAGAAGCAAACGTCCAGATTCATCATAAGAGTCAATAAGGAACTATACTTGCTTTCCAGCCTTCTTGTCGAAGACTCTGTCTACAATTTAGATGGGCACAAGCTTGTTTCCGAAGAACACTAACACACAATCTATAATGTATCTAATTATTTCTGCTGGATTTCTGTTGACCTTCATTTCTGCAATATCTTTAGGATCAAGCTCTTGGACACACTGTACGGCTCTTTGTAAAGCGGGCATAGCTGCCTGCAAATCCTTGTCAGCGGCCTCTTTTTCCATAGCAATCGTGTCAGCCTATTGCTTGCACATCTTTGTTGTTGCTTCTACATCTTCTTGCTTCTTATTGGCTTTTTACTTTTCAACATCTAGCGTAGCTAACAATTTATCTGTCTTGTCCTGGGCATCCTTTAACTGATTTTCCTCTTCCTTAAGATAAACCTCCATTTGTTGTATATCCAGTGTTGCAAGACGAATCTTATCTAAACCAATTGAGTATGATTTCTCCTGCTTGTCCAGTTCGGCATACTTTTCTAAGTAAAGACTCTTATAAGAGCCCAAGAAAGACAAGAAAGATTTGGGAGTAACATAGACCTGGCGACGCATTTTCTGGAAATACAAATCGCAGACCTCATTGACCATTATATGGACATTACCCATGTGGCGCATGAGCTCTAATTTGGTTTCTTCCTTTGTATCCAACTATTTGAAATTGCGGATGAAAGTTTCAGCCACTGAAACTAGTGCCTCTTCTGGCCATGGCAAGAACCAATCTATTGTGCACTCGTTGAACAGTGCAGGGAATTTGCGTGCACGCTCCCTAAATTTCTGTCCAACTGGTGAGAAGCATAGAACAACATGGAAGTTGTCTCTAACGCGGTCCACGAAGTATTGGAATAGTTCAGCTTACTGTGGGTCCGGATTCTGGTTGCCTGGGCGCTTGACATAGTCATTTCTGATATCACCTAGCCAGACTTCACGCTCATCTTTGGCTAGCAATCCTGGAATTTCTCCTGTTGACAAAATCATATTGATGTATTCAAGGAAGTCTTCTTTCTTGACTTCAGCATCAGTCATGAGGAAAGAAACTTACTTGCCCAAGTGGCCTGAGAAATCGAAACATTTTTTTATTTCTTCTTTAAGGTCTTTTTCTCCAAACGTCTTTGTGATTACGATCTGGTAGCAGATGTGTCTTCCAATTTCTGCTGCCAGCCTAGTGAGTGACTATTTTCCTGAACCACCGACACCTACTAGCAGTGCTGATGAACGTGGTAGTTAGATTGAACGGGAAATTCTCAGAAGATGGCGCAGTGCATCATCGAATAGCACAAGGTTCATCTTCTTTGATACAAACTTGGCATTATAGTCATCTAGAAGTTGGTTGCATCTCTTACGCAGGCGTTCCATATTATTGATGGCTTCATAAACTCGTTCAGCCTATTGCTCTACAAGTCCTTCTTCGTTTTTAATATCTTCCTTGAGGAAGTCGCAGTAGAGGAAGGTCTTATCAGCAGAGAATTTATCTAGGATTTCAGTTTCTAAGGCAGAAAAGTGCTCTAATGATATCTCCTGAATGTATCCTAACACCGTTTCCTTGTCCTTTGTGTTGACGAGTTTATCCACAAATGTGCGTTCGCATTCATGACGCCAAAGTCCCACAAGGAACACTTCTGGTTTCATTGGCGCGACATCTGCAGTGGTTGTAATTGTCTCTTTGCGAACCTACAAAATACCTTTGAAGATGCGTGAGAGTTCACGCATGTTAAATACATAGTGAAATTTGGAGGGGGTGGGCAACATGGTGTTCTTGACTTTATTCCAAAGTGCAATAGTGGCATTAGTAAGGCCTTCAATAACCTTGTTAGTTTCTGAATTGAAGTATTTTGCTTTGAATTGGAACTTGATGATAGGTCCATAGATGGCCTCAATTGAGAGTGGCAGGATCATATTAAAGATAAGGAAATGGCGTTTAAGTCTGTTAGGAATATCATTTCTACCACCTCCTGGGTGATTCATTGCACCAATATAGTACAAATTCTTGATGTTCTTGAAGGTACCTCTTTATGTCTTATCTAGCATGTAGAATCCACCCTGCTCAATAAGCTATCTCACGATTTCTAGAGTGATTTAGTCTCCCCATTTGTTGACGAAGGGCATGGACATATCATCTATGAATACAGTCATCATTTTATTCTGTGGAGGTGCGAAGTCTTTGCCAACTTTGAAGTCACATTCAGCCTCAATAGTAGCCTAGAAGTGGGAAGGTAAAGTAGCTGAAGAAAAGTTAGTTCTCTTGAAGAGCATTTGTGAATTATCAAATTTAGTGGAATACATTAACACTGATGAGGTCTTGGCTGTGCCTGAACCACCCACCAATAAACATGCGTTGTCGCACATTGAGGAGCGTGGTTGGCGGAGGATCAAGTTGAGTAACAATTCAGCTCTGTATGAGTCAATGGTAGGAAGTAGAATTTATGAGAATTGGAACTTTCCCTCAGGGGGTTTCCAATCTTCTGGTTGACAAAGTCTCCAGTCAGCAAGTTCGGGATGAACGAAGTAGTCATAAAGAGTCTCTGATTCTTTACTCTTTTGTGGTATGGGTGCCTACTTTGTCCAGAGGAAGTCGTGGAATTGCTAGCGATCTGGAGCTTCAAAAATACCTCCCACAGCCCAAGCAATAGCGAACACAACAAAACGCTCAATTTCAACTTCAGTGAGTGACTTATTGGCCTATTGGAAAGGCAATAAAGATCCGGTAAGCAAGTTCAAAGCTGAGATGACTTGGCAGACAGCTGAAAGTGGAATGACTTGTTCTTTGCAGATCTTGGTAGCAGTTTCTGTAATGCGCATGTTGATGAAGTATTTGGTCAATAAATTGTCGAGTTTATCAGTTTCTTCTTTTTTGAGGCTTGAGTCTCCTCTTCTGGCCTTCACCCAACCTTTGATGATGGCTTCATATCCCAAGTCAGTTGCTGACACGAAGACCTAACCGCAACGAGACACGGTAGCTGGCGAAGCATTGTTAAGATTTTCCACTTCAAAGACTAATTTGCAGTTTTCTGTCATTGCAATACGTTCTCCATTAGCGAGAGTTAGGATTTTATTATCGTCAAGCACAGTGTTAAGATTTTCGATCCAAATAGCATCCACTGGTCCATCGCAGGTTATCCAGGTTGTGTGTTTAAGGGCACGGTTGTTTGACTTTTCCCAAATGGTTGAGAAGACTCCTGGAATCCAATCGTCTGAAATGTCACTCTTGACTCCGTACATTTCTTAGGCTGTAATAGCCTTGGGATTGAGTCTTTGGAGACGGGTGGGTTGGTTCAGTTCAGTGAGGGTCTTAGTAAGGATCTCCATAATTGTGGATTTACCTGAGCCAGTTGGGCCGACAAGCATGAAACCGTGGCGCACAAGGGCAGTTTCGTACAACTGAATAATCTTGAGAATGAACATGTCTGTCTTTTCAAGAGAACCCTTCGACTCTATAACTTCAGGGATCTTCTTTTCAACATCAGGATACATCTTCTTTGGTACTGAGGTCTGCTTTGGGAAGATATCTAAAAGAAGTCCGTTGAAAAGTGGTATATCGTCTGCCACTAACTTGGACAGATTCATGTCGCGCAAAGATCTCATCATGAGCATTTCTTCGTCAGATTTTGTCTCATAACGTTTAGTGTTACCTGCAGTACGCAGTACGGACAAGATGTTTCTAAGTCCGAAGTCATAGTGGCGCTGCTTGGATAGCTATTCTTCACAAAGTTTGTATAACACGTTGAATTTCTTGGAGAGAACTTCGATTGAGTTGTAACCTACAGAGGCTAGCTTTACCTTAATGATGATTTCACGATCTGGCACCATCATACTAACACCTCTGAATAGAACTTTCAAGTTTTCTGGCAACTCCTGTCTTCCGGCGTAACCGGGGTTCATTGTAATAAAATAGCCTACAGTTGCTATCAGTTCAATTTACTGTTCTTCTTCAGGGAACATGAACATCTTCAGATGTTGTTTACGCGCTTGCTAAATGGATTCAACTTGCATTGCCACCACAGATAGCACTTCTAGGTCGATACGATTGAATTCATCAAAGCAACCCCACAACCCAGATTGTACTAATCCTTTAAATATCTTAGCCATATCTCTATATCTGTGCTGATCTCCACAGTTAGTGACGACGACGAACACACCCAATGTACGACCTAGATCCTTCACGGTTTCTGTCTTGCCTGTTCCAGCCGGTCCAGCGGGGGCTCCTCCATAATACATACTCATTGCCTGTGCAAGGGTAATATAACATCTATCAGTAAGTGGTGTGATGCACAAACGCTCCTTGGCACCCAAGAATTCATATGAGTACAAGCCGTCCCAATCAGTGATTTGAACAAAGCAATTATCTTGTTCATTGTTCCAATACAAACGAGTTTACTTCTACCATTCGAAGTCACTAGGATCTTTACATTTGAGTTCGCGAGCAATATCGTTCTGATGAACTTGAATAGTAACTAAAGTCTCAATTTTTGTTCTTTCAACAGAAGTTTTCCATTCTTCTAGACACATCGCAGAGAGGGTTGACATCATTTCAGTGATTTCTCTTTTTTTCTACTCCATAGCGTTCTTCTCGCCACGGGAAACCCTTTCAAGTCCTTCAGTTACTTTGGCAGTCCACAGAATTTATAAACCCATGAGTGAGATCTGAGAAGCCTCCTATCTAATGAAGGCATTGAGGACCATGTTCATGACATTATTTGAAGCTCTCTTTGCGATATCGCGAAGAGTCATCTGCATATTCTACTCAAGTACCTTTAGCCATGATTCGATGTTGCCTTCGCATTTAACTACATAGTTAAGGGGAATCATTTCCTCATCACGTCCCATCACTTGAATGATGGCTGTAATTATTTTTTCGTTAGAATGAGCCTTTTTATCTGGGTTCTTATCAAACGTGACTTTCGTGATGGCATCAAACAGCTTTTCGAAGTCCTCTTGAATAGAGGTGGGTTCACTTCCTTGAGAAAGTATCTTCAAAAGTGTTGGGTTGGATACAAAATAAAAACGAGGGAATTTCTTTCTCTTGCCCTCCAAGTAAGCTTCCAACATCTTTTGGCAGTCTTCCAGCTTACGGTTCAGGTCCGGCAAGAAATCTTTCAACATATCATTTTGGCAGCAAATAATAACTTTCTTTGTCTCGAAAGCTTTCTCCATGATTTTCATCCAGTTTTTATCAATGCCTTGGAACTGTTTGGCTTACAATGGCATCTATCTTGCAATATCACCACCCGTAAATACAGGTTGTAAAGAGCTCCACAATTTCTGCACTTTGATCCACAGATCCAAAGTCTCGTTGACATCAGAGAACACTCTTATTTGGGTCTCCACTTCAACCTTGAATGGAGTAACATGTCGCTAGGCGTTTTGAGTGGCCAAAGTCATTTGATCTTCTTCCAAATGCTCCAAAATTTCGCCCACTTTCAAACCAGCCAACATGCAGGGAACTTCTATCTTTCCCCAAGGCTAAAAGTCAAAGTAAGCGTTATTCCAGTACTCGTTGATCTCATCAAGAGTCTATCTAATTTTCAATTGCTTGTCTGCTGATTCACAGATGTCCACAATATCCTCTTAGAATTTTAGAAGGTCGGCCTTCATTAGATCGTCAATGAACATTTGGTCTGGATTCTCATATTGAATCTTGGCGTTAGTGATTTCGTTGATCTTTTGCCAATGACGACCGAGGATAGATGGCTTTTTAAGGTCAATGATGAGGGGCAGTACTTCCTTTAAGTCATCGATTTGTTGTTTTAATTCCTTATAAGCTCGCCACTCTTTAAGGTCCTTTGGTAAACGAATGCACTGATCAGACTGTTTGCCAGCCTGTTCTTCCACTTGCAGCAAATCGTCTTTCGTGACATCAGCCCATGTTCGCTCACGGAACGATGTCATACTCTTGATAACTGTATCATACAAATTATAAAGCTTGTTCAGGTTCTTGATTTCAGCCTCTGTCTTTTCTAGATCTGGGTATGTTTACTTCTACAACCCAAATAGTTCTTCACCACGTCTATTAATGTTAAAGAATTTTAGTTTCACGTTCAATTCATCCTCGAAACGTCTTAGTCGTTCCATTGCGTCACTTGGTTTGATTCCCTCCACCATCGGTCCGTTCTTTTCGTATTCCTTACGGAAATCCTAGACATCCTTCACGAAGTCCTTAATGTTCTGCTTGAGCTTTTTAAGATAAATAGCCTACTTTTGTTGCAATTCTTTGCCTTTGATTTCAGCCTGAGCTATTAAAGCATCCCAGTTTCGTTTCAACATTGATCTAGCATCCATCTCGTCCTTATCAGTGATACCACCTACTAGATAAAGATCAAGTAATGTGTACATTTCTTGAACGGGAGTAAATTTCATTTCAATTTCGGCTTGTTCTTTACGGATCTGCTCTAAAGTTTCCATCACGTAGCCTAAGGAATCGATATCCTTTACTTCTTTGTTCAGTTTAGTTGACAACATCTTTGTTTGCTCTGTTAAAGCATCCAATTGCTGTCTAGCACGCTTATGGAGGTCTTGGGAATAGTGAAGCTTCCACAATGAAGCCCAATTTTTCAGGTCTTGACATATGTTGGCAGTCTTTAACTCCATTGCACCGATTTTGTAGCTTTCAACAAATTTATCAATTTCTTCCTCCATATTCATGAATCGCTTCAGGATATCTTCGTACATTTGTAATGATGGGTTCTTCTTTTGGAATGCCTTGATTTGCTCTGTTGAGGAATCTTTGTAGAGACTCTCGTATTTCTTGAATTGAGAGAGGAATTCATTCACTTTGTTCTTTGTGCCCTGTATTGAACCAGTTAGCAGAAGAATGACCTTCACAATCTCTTTGTCTTGGGCGATCATATCATAGAAAGTCTGCTTTTTCTCGTTGTCGTATCCTTGCTGATCCCAGTTATACAACTTCTTTGAGCAGCGTAACACGGCTGTAGCGGCCTTGTTTATGGACTTTTGAATTTCTTCAAGGGATGGCGATAATCTCACATCAGCGTTCTGCAATTGCACATCTACCTCAAAGAAAGGCTTCAAGTTCTGAAGAGAGTTCATACCACTCTTCTTTCCGCAAACTCGGTATTTCATTGCGTTCAGGGAATTTTAAGTAGAGTTTAGCAAGGCTTAGTAGAAGTACCAGAAGTAGTATCTTTTTATCTTTTTTGTCTCCTCAGGTAGCACTGGATCTACATGTGGATCTAGAGGATACTAAATGATGATGTTTAAAAGATCATCAACAGCTCGTTCGATTTCCAAGTTCTTAGAAATCAGGTACTCTGTTTTGTTGTTAATGTACTCTTCCTGCAGATGCACGAAGCTCTCAAGGGTAAGAGTTTTTGTATCCTGAGGTAGAGATACCAGGATCACCTTAGAAACACTTTTCAGGTTGTTTTCAATTCTGTTCTCTATGATGTCATTGACATTAATTATCAGTTGCTCTAATTTCTTCAAACCCTGATGCACATGGTTCAGGTAAGCATCAATGTTCATTGAAGTCCAAGTCAAAGTGACCATACCTGGTCTCAATTTCAGTTCCAAGTCTTCGACGTGTGGTGCCAAAAGAGACTTGCAGATCGGTTTTATCTTTGAAATGATTCTCTCATATTCTTTAAGAGCGTATAGCAGTTCGTTGTAGTACATCTTGAATTTCTCCTCTTGAAGCAGGATTATTCTGGCGCTTTCCGGAATCTCAATTGCTTGTCTGTCAAGACATTTGGCTTCACGAATCAGTTGCATTATTTCCAGATCGAAATTGACATACAGCTTCTTGTTTTCTTCGTGACGCACTATTAGGGTTGCTTGAAGTGCAGCCTTTGAGCGCTCGATTTCATTTACCCAATTCTGGTAGTACCACATCTCATAAATTGTTAGTTGCTTGCCCAATGTATTGTACACTGCATAGTATTTCTTGATTTCTGTGCTATTAATAACATTTTCAGGGAACATGTTAATAGGACTGGTAATCTTCTGGAAAAGATGTCTAGACCAGATGATCTTTCCAGCTTCTGGAGGCATGTTTCTGACAATAGGAGGACTTGCTTTTTAGTCTTAGAACTGTCTTTGAATGCTATCTAACTCAGTAGCATAATTTTATAGAATAGCATTGTACTTTGATGTCAGATTATGTTTAAGGGAGTCCCTTTTAATTGTGCTCTCAAACTTGCGGAGCAATTTCAGGGAGTACTCAATGTTTCGGAAGCGCGTGAAATTGTTATCAATGAAATTCTGCAGTTCGACGTCCAGCTTCGAAATATCTACTGTAAATTCTACGTAATCTCGATCAAATTTGTTTTGAGAGGTATTGAGCAACTCATGATTCTTATTTTTAAATGTCTTTATTATGTCGTCAAATCTTTTTGTTAATTTGTCCATGTCCTCTAAGTTGTGCTTAGCCAGAGCTCGGAATTGTTAGATGTTGGAGAAAATCTCAATTAGTTTCTGCAGTCTTCTAACAAAGGCTTCGAATTTAGAGAAAATTTAGGTCTCAGAAAAGTCGAAGGTTTTTCCCTTAGGCATGTCCGCAACCTTGTCCTTTGTCTCTTAGTAGCAAGCCTTATATTCACGATAGAGCTTAATGCATTGTCCCATTATTTCGATCAGCTCTCCTGGATCTCGGTTCCACAGCTCTTCAGTCTTTTTGAGGGCAGCTTTTTCTTCTAGGGCACCTTTGATGTTCAAAATTCGATTCTTGCAGTTACGAATCATCTCATGTGTAATCTTCATGAAAAGTCCAGTCATTTTGTCAGCAGTATTGTAGAAACGGGCAATCGTATGGATCATCTTAATGGCATTCATTAGGGCTGGAAGAGTGTCCATTATCTGTTAGGGGGTGCCTTCGTAAAGGGGCTCGATAAATTTCTCAAGGGTTGTCAGATACTTGACATTGTCCTTAGCCTCGTTCAGCTTGTCAGTAAGCAGCAAGTCCAAACGGTTGTAGTCCATCATCAACTTTGAAATGTTTTCGTCTCCTTTTCTGTTATGTTCGCTTGACTTGTGGTGCTGTAACTTTGTTCTAACGTGCTGGAAGTCCTGGCTTTTTAGTTGTTCTGACCAATGAGTGATCTTTTGCATGCGGCCGCGCCAGTACTCTAGTTCTGTTCTTGGACCGGCGTCGGGGGCCTCCTTTTTCTAATCCTGATCATCATTTAAAAAACTATTAATTCGGTTAATCCATTCAGCAAACTTCTTTTCGAAGTATTGTATCTTCTCCTGCTCGTTGCTTGATGAGGAGTTGTATTTAGCTAGTTCTTCTGGGTCTAGCTTGAACATTTCTTTGTCTGGGTTCATCAGACCTATAGCTTCCTACACTTCTTTTGAAAATTTTTCAGTGTGGGTCTCAAATTCTTTCACCACCTCTTCTTCACACACACCCCAGTCATCTTCTTTCAAAGATGAGATAAAAGGTTGGTAGACGTTTTCCATCAGTTAGTTGAGGTGAGGAACAGTGTTGGGATTTATTTCTCCAAATAATATATCATTGTCAGTTTATTCAGTTAGCGAAATTGTCTTTTTTTTAGATTCAGAAGGTAAGTTCCTCATAAACCAGACAGCCTTATCTTTTAGTCTTTCTTGGTCTCCATAGGTCAAAAATAGCACTGCATCCTACTGTCCAGTATCCTTGATGTCATCAGTTTGTTGAGCATCTTACACTTGATAATAAACAAAGATCTTTGGTGGACCTTCACATTGCAAGAATTTTTCCAACATGTCTTTATTACGCTCATTACTGGATAAGTGGTCTTCAATCAAGTTTTCCTTAATTCCAAGGGAGTCGGCAATGCAGTTCATCATCCACTCGACTCTCTTCGAGGTCATAACATTGGCATTCATTACTCAAAATATTTGACTTTCTCTTTTATGGTTTTTTTTTTAACTATACACTTTGTATTAATAATAAAACGAAAAAAAGTTTTATCCCTTTC
>Ga0272412_1000287_pt1 | contig 14060 bp, 10 predicted proteins | sample WWTPWeurt_MetaT_FD_193540 | JGI IMG/M metagenome (GOLD analysis project Ga0272412, IMG submission 193540) | Metatranscriptome of activated sludge microbial communities from WWTP in Nijmegen, Gelderland, Netherland - WWTP Weurt (Metagenome... | ecosystem: Engineered > WWTP > Aerobic digester >...
CGGAAGAGTAGATGGCATGTCACTGCATTCTCCTGAAGCTGCAGTGAGCAGAAATTATATTGATTGGATTTTTATGTTGCCATGGGGATCGATGAGCAAAGATCGACTCAGCATACAAACAGCAGAAGAGATTTTAAACAGAAATCATTCTGGATTATTAAAGGTTAAGGAAAGAATACTAGAGCTCATAGCCGCACAAAAATATTCAAAAAATAAAAAAAGAACACCGGTCATCTGTTTAGTAGGTCCACCTGGAGTAGGAAAAACATCTCTGGGAAAATCTATTGCGGAGAGTCTCAATAGAGAATTTGTACGAATATCTCTTGGTGGAGTGAGAGACGAAGCGGAAATACGAGGGCACAGACGAACCTATGTTGCAGCAACTCCCGGAAAGATTATTCAGGGAATGAAGAAAGCAAAGACTATAAATCCAGTATTTTTACTTGATGAAGTTGATAAAATTGCACGTGATTTTCATGGTGACCCTAGTGCCGCACTCTTAGAGGTACTGGATCCAGAACTTAACAAAGAATTCTCTGATTCGTTTATCGATGCTTCATACGATTTATCCAATGTGTTATTCATTTTAACCGCTAACACGGTGGATACGATTCAACCACCCCTTTTAGATAGGATGGAATTAATTTACCTTTCCGGCTATACAAAGAATGAAAAAATTGATATCGCAGAAAGATTTATTATTCCAAAACAACTTGAAGAACATTCGATAAAAGATAATGAGATAAGTATCGATAAATCGGCGGTTGAACTTCTCATCAATGAGTACACAAGAGAAGCAGGAGTACGACAACTTGAGCGATACATTATACGATCAATACGAAAAGGAATCAAAGAGTTACTTCAAGTAAAGGAAAAAGAGAAAAGAAAACCTATAAAAATAGAAACTTCATATATTTACCGATTTTTTAAAACACCTCCATTCAAAAATAACAGATTACAGGAAAGACCTTCTGACCGATCCGGTGTTGCAGTTGGACTGGCTTGGACTGAATTTGGCGGAGATGTATTAGATGTGGAAGTGGCTCTTTCCTCAGGAAAAGGGAACATAACTCTTACTGGACAACTTGGTGACGTGATGCAAGAATCTGCGCAAGCAGCGTACACCTATCTAAAAACAAATAGAGAAAAATTTGGAATTCCAAAGAATAAAATTGCTCAATGGGATGTTCACATCCATGTTCCCGAAGGAGCGACTCCAAAGGATGGACCTTCTGCAGGAATAACTCTTGGAACAGCATTAATTTCTGCATTTTGTGATATTCCTGTAAAAAAAAATCTTGCAATGACTGGCGAGATTACACTACAAGGAAATGTACTTGGTATTGGAGGAATAAAGGAAAAGATTCTCGCGGCGGTTTCCTATGGATATACTACAATTCTCCTACCAAAAGAAAATGAAGAAATCTGTAAGGAGGTCCTTGAGGAGCTTGGAGAGGATTTTTCCGCAACAGTACTATATTGTGATAAAATGGATCAGGTGCTTTCCATCGCGCTTGAAAGAGACCCGGTAAACACTAATAAAAAATTACAAAATAAGAGGAATGAGAAAAGAAAAAAAAGGGTAAGAATTATAGAAAGGCCTATTAACAAATCGGCTTCATAAATTTCTTAAATGATTATTATACCTATTAATACAACTTCATTACGATGAAGAGGGGAGACAAAAAATGAAAAAATTAGACCTATTTTTTTTAGTGGTAGCAGCGGTTTCGCTATCCATGGGACTATGCTGGATTTGCAAGAAAAAAAAATGTAGCGAGCAAGAATGTAAAAATGATAGAAATAATAACAAAAAAAATATCGTTGACTTAGAGGAAACAGCAGAGGAAAACGATCAATCAACCGACAGCAAAATAAATTTTGACGTTATAGATTCAAAAATTACGGAAGAAGCGGATAAATAAGTAAAAAACATCATCTGATAAACCCGGAGAGGGATGGAGAAAAAATTTTGCTCATCACACCTGTGATGAAAAATTTACCCGTAAAAAGGTTTGGCAGTCATCGCTGTTGAGTATATTTGCATAATTTTTCAAAATATTTGCATATCCATCTACCCAAATATCTTGCTTTAACTCATTATTAATTTGCGCCCTTTTAAAGCTTCTGATTTTTTCTGATAATCTTATTGGGGAGAAATCACATAAATTAGAATCTTTACATAGAGGATGTAATATTTTATCAAGGGTCACTGATGGGAAAAAAGCATCATTATACCCTTTATAAATAACCGTTGATACATGATTTTCTGCATTGAATGTATCAGCTGCTTCTTTAGATATACAAAAAAGTATTCCAAATTCTTTTTTTTCAAAAAAGAATTTCTGAAAAGAGTTATTTGAAAAAAATTTTGTTAAAACAAATGATCCAATCTGCCGCACTTTAGCAAAAAATTTTCCCAAAAAGGAGGCGGTAAAAAAATAATTTAAAACAGAAATATTTTTTAAATCAAAATTTTTCCCAAAATCACAAGTTGTATAGATAACATCAATACTATCAATTGTTCCGCTTGAAGATAAATATTTTGATAATTTTTTCTCCGCGACAGAATTTTTTGGAATATAAAAAGTAAAAGAATTTTTACTATCAAACGCTTTTCTAGCACGAAAGGCATTTTGTACAATACCATAAGCATGAGAGACATTTTTTTTGTCTTTCATCTTATCGCCCACCAATCTACCGTAGCCATTTAAACCACCCACTCCCGCTCGTTCTGCATTTAAAAAATATGATTCACCACTCGTCATCAACTGATAATCATATTGCATCACATCTAAACGAGATAAAAATAAAGGCAATCCATCTTTTACAGCTGGATTCTTCCGAAAGGCTATGGGCTTTTCTTTTGAATAATCAGCTTGACATTTTGGATTTTTCACTTCTATAAAAACGCCATCTTGTCGTTGTCCTTGCCTCGACTGAAAATAGCTTCCACCAAATTGTTCTGCTATCAATTCTTTAAACTGCGATAGATCGCAGTTTTTGACTAATAAAGCATTCTCTTCTACTAACATGCCCTGAAGGGCCTCACCAATTTCTTTTAAAGTGAACTGCCTGTAAGCATTCAAGGTATCTAAGCCAGATTGCACATCTTTATCACTAATTGTTTCTACAATAGTATCTTTTAAAACCTTTACCTGTCTTGCTGCTCTCTCGGCTATAATACGATTTATCCAATCTCTTCCTGTTTTCAAGATTCCCCAGATGCTCCACATGCAAAAAATTCCGGCAAACCCTAATTTCCAATAATTTGGTCCGTTATCCCAATAGCAAATGCGATTGCCCTTCAACACCGTCCATCGGGCCTTTGGAGTTGTATAGTCGACAAACCAGCGACTTAAACGGTCGAATTTTTGCGGGAATACCCTTTTTGATATAAAGAATAATGTACCCGTGAAAGAAATTGTTATCAAATCATCAAGAATAGCGCTCAAAAGAACTGCTTGCTTAATACTGCGATTAAAATTTTCAAATTTTTCTTTGTTTTTATTTTTTTTTTTCTTGAACGTCATCTCGAACTTTTTTCATGCCACAGATATCGATAAAAATAAGTAAAAAAAGAAAAAATAAGGTGTTGATACACCGAGAAAATTTTTTACTCATTGATTATACAAAGATTCATCGGTAACTCCTTCTGATAACTTTTTCCTTGATTTTTTTTATCATCTGTTAAAAAACGATTTTTTTCACTGTTATCCCCTGAAAATTCACTTACTTTTTTTACTAAAAAATAAAAAAGAATGACTGCAGCAGAGGAAAAATTAATAATATAAATCGTTTTCCATATGTATCTTTTAAAAATAGCATCGATTATCTCCTCGATATTAAAAGATAGCTTGTTACAGGAATCTCTTAAGTCGGCCTTTGCTTTTTCTAAGGAACTATTAATAAGAAGAGAGATATTATTACATATTTGATCGGAAGACTTAGAGATGACTAACCCACAATTTTTTGCAGCAGCATCGACCAAATCTTTAGCCCTTTCTGAAGCATTGTTACTCGATGCATCAAAGGTTTGGCTAACTTTTGGCAAGTTTTTTTCAATAATATTTGATAAAAGAGATTCAAAATTTTGTAAAGTAGATTTAGAAATAGCCTCTAAAGCCGACTTTAAATTTTCTGCGGTAAAAGTAGAGAGTCCCTTCGCCTCTCTAGAGACTTTCTCTATATTGTTCAAGAGAATTTTATCAAGGACAGGCAATACTTCATCCTGTAATCTCTTTACTGCTTCAACACCTACTTTTTCTGCAATAGAATAAAGAGAAAAAAGATAAAAAAATTGAGCTGCGAAAAATAAATTTGTTAATTTCATACCAGATAAGGCTTTACATCTTCATGCTTTACTGTACAAAAATAATTCTCCCATTGCAACAAGATAAATCTTTTACAAGCAGATTATTTTGTATTTGTTTACAACAAGACTATTCTTCTTCATAAGACTTTTCTACTGGGATATCTCTCGTAACCTCGATCAGACTTTTCATTGCAACCTGTTTATCATCTTCAACGCCCTTTTCCTTGCTTTTTATTTTTTCAATAGTTATATAAAGGGCACCATTCTCATCAACTGAACAGCGTATCGTTGACAACTGAACAGAGGGAATCATAAAACTTGTACTCCTGGAAGCGGTTGAATAATTTTCACGAACAATCTGACTATTCTTATGCTTTTTTTCCTGATCAAAGGTTTTTTCTGAAGAACTCATCAAACCAACCTTGTCAGAAGTTATTACCAAAAGAAATTTAAAACCAGGAATATTAGCATAGAATTCACAACGATCCCCTCCATTTTTTGTGCAAAGAACTTGATCTATGATATCACTTACGTAATCGGGAAAAATAATCAATAATTCAATATAATCATCATGATCAATTTTTTTCATAGAAATTTCGCCTTTGTTGACACTCTTTTTTCCAGCATTTTCCTCAAGATCACGAAGATCTTTCTGAACTTCATCAAAAATTATGCCAAAGTCTTCATCAAAAAACGGCATAAAAAAACCGGAACCGGAGTATGAATAAAAGCAGAAAAGAAAGAGGGGCACAATAAAGAAAAAGGAGATAAATTTACGCATAAAAATCCTATAAAAAATAAAAAACTATCTGTAGTGTAACAATATAATAAGACTAAATAAAGAATTTTTTATTTTTTACTTCCTCTCTTATTCATCATTCTTTTTCCACGACGGGCAGCCATTGAACGCCCTGCAGGCCTTCCACGTTTTTTTTTTTCAACAATCTCTACTTCAGAACAGGTAGAATCATAGAGACAACAATCTGAACCTCTTTTTTTTTCCCTTTTTTTGCAACAGCCAAGACCACAAAAAAATCTCTTAAATGCTTTGTATATTCTACTTATCATACCGCATATTCCCTTTCTCTCGTACAAGGTGTAGAGCACCTTTATCCCATATAATATTGCAACCATTGCTAAAAAGAGACCAACAAAATCTATCAACTCTTCAGCTAATCTAAAACAACTCAAAACAATTGCACCGATAAACAGAAGAATAAAGATATATGTTGTTTTCAATTTTTCACTCAGAAGCAATAATCAAGCATATGATAACAAAGAATCATAGCAAAATGCAATGATTATCATCCACACATTTTTTTATTAGAAAAAAATACCCGAATAATAGGATCTTTTGAACCCCTGTTCACGGACATCCTGCACTCTTCATCAACAAATTCCTCATGCACTCTAATATAGTCATGAAGTGACTGATCATCTATCACAGTCGGTTTAATAAAGACCAATAAATTAGATTTATTTCTTACCACACTATTTTTTCTAATAAATATTCCTAGGAGGGGTATATCGCCCAATATTGGAACCTTTGCAACAGAACTTGTATGCCCTTCCTTGAAAAGCCCTCCTAAAACCAAAATGTTTCCAGATTCAATATGCGCATTTGTTGAAATAGCCCTAGTCAATTTATCAAAACTTTGACTCGAATCGTTTTTAAAATCCTCTATGCTCATATCAATTTGCAAACTTACCCGCGGCACCACACTGTCACGACGATACATCACACAAGGAGTTATTTCGATTCCTAATGCAGCAGAATAACTCGAAATTTCAACAACAGTAGCGCCACCATACATAGTATTATTTGGACTCAAATTTCCCTGACCTTTACGAACCTGGACATGCTTAATCGTTACCTTATTATTATTCTGAACAATTGCGTAGGGATTCGCAACAACACTGCGTTGTGAAAACGCCTGTTCCAATTGTAAAATTCCAGCAATACTCTTTGTTTTCAACGGATCCTTCAAGGCTATTACCAATCCTGAACGCGATGAATTATCCAATATTGTCCTTGCTGCATTACTGTCTCCACCGCCCTTTAATACTGAAAGAAGATCGCCCGCAATATTTGAATTCGAAGATAATCCATCAGGAGAAGAAACCGCATCATTCCCCAAACCGGGATCACTAATAACAACCTGACTACCATCCATCATTAAGCTTTGCATATTAACACCTGGAATACCAAATAAACCTGGAAACCGGACCTGAGATGCAAAACTTCCATTGTCATCTACTTCAATATCAAGAATCATAACCTCAACAATTATCTGTGGTTGCGGTTTATCAAACTCAGCAATAATTTTTTCGATATATTGATAATCTTCATTTGTAGCAACTACTATTAATCTATTTGCTCCAACTATCGTATGCGATCTGTTTTCTTGACCCGCGCCCTGGGCGATCGGAACCTGCTCCTCTGCGAGAATACGGACACTGTCAAAATTTCTATAACACCCATTTAATCCACTTTCCTTGATCGATTGTCCACTCTGAACCCTCCCTGAAACAACAGACTGAAGAACTGGAGCAATCTTTTTTGCATCGACATACTTAAGATTATAAAGATGGACTAAACTACGACCCCCTTCGATCGGTACATCTATCTCATGACGTACAAATTCTATCATCTTCTCTATCGCATCCTTTTTTCCAAGAAATATTAATTCATTATTTCGAGAATTTTGAACTATCTTTGTTTGCGGAGAAAAGAATGAACCACCCATATAGGCAATATTATTCGCAATTTGGGGATTTCCTTCACGCGCGATACTTAATATATCCTCTAACAACTTTGCAACTACCGCAACAGAGGTATGTTTAAGTTGTAATGTTGCAACTTCATCCTTTATTCCAAAATTATCAATTGCAAGAATAACAGTCATCACCGATGCTATCGTGTTCGATGGAGCAGTTAATATAATACAATTAGAACGTGGATCAACCATGATCGCATCCCGAGGTATCATGCTAAGAAGAATTGTTGCAATACTCTGGCTTCCCTGCGATGCGGAACCTGGAACCCGCAAATTTTTTAAAAAATATATAGTTCTTATAAATCCAGGGTTATCAGGAAGCGATTCTGGCGGTATATCAACATATAATGGAAGAAGATATCTACGCAACGAATCATCAGTTTTTTTACTCACAACAAAGATTTCATTACGACGTTCTAGCACATATCCTGCGATTGAAAGAAAATAGAGAAGATACTCTTCCGCTTCTTCCATGGTTATCTCACCTGGTGTTGAAAAATTTATAACGGTATCGGATCGTTCTATATCAGAAGGGAGAATAATATTTATTCCCTTTAACTCTGCAATCTTTAAAAGTAATTCAGAAATAGTCTTTCCATAAAACTGAAATGCACACTTAATCGCATGCGGATCGCTCTCTTTTTTACCATTTTTTTTTGATAGATCCTCTACGGTTAAAAAAATATCATCCTCATTATTTTCTTCTATGCTACTCTCACAGAAAGATGAAAGTGAAATAAGCAGAAAAAAAAATGATAAAAATTTATATACATTACTCATAATTTTTTACCTACATCGGGGATGCAATCTTTACTGTTGCTAATAAAAGCGAAATATCACACAATCGCTCATCCGGACGATTTTTTATTTCAATCTCCTTTAAATATACGCGCTCATCCGCCTCTATAGAAGATAAAATAGTCACCATTTGATTGGAAGTTATTCCCTTAATTTCAAAGGAAACAGTTAATTCGGAAAAATCCTTTCTTAGACTATTTTCGGAAAAACTTTGACTTTCAACAACAAAATATTGCATTAATCCGGCTTGCTCAACATATGACTGAAGATATTCCTTTATTCTAAAATGCGGATCCTTTTTCAATATATCTTCGATCCTCTGTTTTTTTTTTTCAATATCTTTCTTTTTTGTAATAATTTTTTGAACAAATAAACGTCTTTCTTCGAGCAAACGCTTTTTTTGCTCAATAGCTTTATTTTTAAAAAAAAATATCCCATGCAATCCCAAAATAAGAAAAAGAAGAATTACTCCGTAAATAATAAGAAATTTACGCCTCATTTGTGAATCGAAGGAATAAATGACATCTATACAATTATCTATAAACTCCACCTATACCTCCTTTTTTATCTGCAAACTAAATGAAAATTTTGGATCTTGCGCCTGTGGAACCATTACAAAAAACGCAGAGGATTTTAACGCATCCTCAAGAAGATGTAACCCATCAAAATTAAAAACCTTTCCCTTCATTATAAAAGTATCAAGATTTTCAAATCCATTCTTCCACTGCAACGTTGTAATTTCAAGACCCTTTATTTCATTACTTAAATGCCCAACAAAACCATTCAATACACGTAAAAAAATCATTTTCTCAATAATAGCCATCGGCGGAAGAGAAGATTCAATTGTTTTTGTTATTAATTCAGACTCTTTTATTGCCCGCTCCAATGATTCACTCTGTCTTCCAGAAAGCTGGAAATTTTTCCGCAAAAGAAGAGTAATCTCAGCTTCTTGCTCATTGATCAATGATACTTTTTTATTCAACAAAATAAAATTCCATATAAAAGAAATAAAAATAAGAAGCGCTGTCAAGAAAATACCAGAAAAAAATTGTCGCTTAATAGCATCTTTTTTAATTTTCAAATCTTCATCAATAAGCAGATTAAAATTAGCATCATAATCAGATAAAAAACTTGCAGCAGTTAAAATTTTTCCCTCATACCCCGCATGATTAAGTTCTTGAGATCTTTCAGAAAGCATAATTCTCAATCCACCATGCGAAAATTCAAAAGGATGGGGGAGAAATGAAACCTTTAACATTTCAGCTACCTTTTTTATTCTTACTTCGCTTTCTGCAACACCAATCCAATAAAATGAAAAAGTTTTATCAATCCCGTACTGTTTCATTAGAACTTCTATAAACCCCGCAACCCGCTCCTCTTTTGTTGATGTTGAAAAATTTTTCTTATCGGTCTCTTTAGCAGCACCCTCTTCTTTGTTTTTATCAGCATCGAACAAAATTAATTCTTCACCTACCACTTTATTTTCATTTTTTTCCGTTACAGATTGCTCTTTAAATGATGATTTTGCCGTTAAATTAGCATCTATGTGTAATGCCCGTATATCGCTAAATACATCTGTCGCAAAGGTTTCATCAATCACCTTTACAGCAACTAAGGATCCATTTTTGTATATCCATACAACGATCCCTTCATAATTACAGAGCATTACCACCGCATTATAAAATTCACTAATCCCTCTCGTCAAAATTTCCTTTGTCCCTTCGTCGCGTCTTTCTTGATCAAGCTCATACACAATTGCTTCAACCGCATCAATAGTAAGCACATGTAACGGGATTTGAGCCTGTTTAAAAATTTCTCTATAAAAAGCAATAACATCATTTTTCATAATTATCGCAAGAACATCAGCTCTTTTTTTATCAAAAAATTTACAGGAAACAATGCTATCGATAGAACATTCGCTCAGTAAAAAAGGTAATCCTTGTTCTATCTCCGCAGGAACTATCAACTTCATCTTTTCATTTTCAAAAAGAGGCAGATTAAGAATCTTAAATAAAACGTTACTCGCGGTGACAACAAGACGAGTGTAACGATAATTCCACCCAAGAACCATTTTAGAAAGAACTCTTGCTACTTCGATATCAACACCACCATCAATGGAGCAGTTTAAGGAAGCATGCGCATAATTAACTATTTTTCTTTTTTTTCCAGATAAATAAAGTAAACAAGCAGTTACCGAACAACGGGTTATATAGACTTCCAAAAGAGAATATCCAATCACTACATAACTGCCAACTGTACGAGGTAAAACAAGATCATACATACGTATTTTCCTTCGTACGGAATGAAGCAGCGACAATCGGCTGACCACCTACATAAATATCCCTTGGAATACTTTTTAATGGAAATTCCTTTGAATTATCATTTTTTAATGCCTTATGACTGCTCTTTGGAACTCCGTAGTTATCTCCAAAAAAATCTGCTACACGCTCTCTTTCGTTCACTTCAGGAGCAAAGAACCATCTGTTAACAGGACATTTTGAATCAATCATCTCAGAATCCTCTAATACAGATTGAATATGTTTTTTTGCATAACTATATTCATCAGCGAGAGCCACACCATCGTAAATAACTTTTGTATGAATAAAAATTATGAGGATAGACCTATCAACATTATTTGCCTTACTCTTGAATAACCATCCCAAAATCGGAATTTTGGCCAAAAATGGAACCTCTCTTGTATTTTCTGACTTAGTATCATAATTAAGACCTCCCAATGCAATCACATGATCGTTGGGAATCATTACAGAGGTATTTACGGAACGAGTCACCTTATTTCCTGAACTCACCTCGTCCCCTGCTGGAGAAGTGAAATAACTATTCTCTACGTTTATAGAAAGTGAAACCGTTCTTCCATCAACACTCGCCTGCGGCCTGATATCTATCTTCATTTGTGCATTATCCTGAGAATAAGACTGACTGGTATTGTTGCTGTTAATAATTGTTGTGGCAACCACACGTCTGCTTTCTCCAATTTCAATTCTGGCATTATTATTGTTATTAACAAGCAAAAAAGGCTCGCTCAAAATATTTGCATCTGTGCGCTCCTGCAATGCACGAACTACCCCAAAAACTCCATTAATATCCTGCCCAAGAGTTACAATAGTTGTACCTGTATCTGCACCACCAGTAACAAGCTGTAGAAGATTACCGTACAATCGCCTTGCCCCCTCAGAACTCTGATTATTAGATCCATAATTACTAATTATTCCCGGAGCAATAACGCCGGTTTGATAGTTTACCTTTGAAGAATCATCTGTTAAAGATCGCAACTGCGTGCCAAGAGCTTTTGATTTATTCGCATCAACGCTCAGCATGGTTATATGCAAAGAAATTTGCATCTGCTCTATATCAAGAGCATCTATTATCAATTTCAACCTTTCATATTCTTCCTCTGTTGCAACAATAACCAAAGAATTGTTAGTGACATCTGGAATTATAGAAATTGGAGAAAAATAAGAATCTCCATTGCGACTTCCACCAAATTTAGCAGCATCACTTTCACTTTTAAATTCAACGGCCTGCTGTAATAACTTCGCGGTTGCTTCAGCTTGAACAAATTTTAAAGGATACACATGAACTGGCATATATGGAATGCTCGTCATATGTTCCTCATAGTCCTTTATAAAAAGCTCCACCTTCTTTATTGATTCCGCAGAACCAAGCGCAATGATAGAATTTCTCCTCACATCAGCAATAAGCCGAACACCAGGATCAAAAAAACTTATTGTATCCGTTCGCTTCGGCCCAAGAGTATTCATCGCCGCAGAATTGCCACTCTCTTCTTTGATGAGTGTTCTGTGTAATTCAACTATCTTTGCTGCATCGCTTTTTGATAAAGATATAATACTCATTGCCTCTGGAGAAGTTAACTTATCAACCTCCTCTATCACGGTCATTATAGTAAGGATATTGTAAACACGATCAGTTATCATGACCCCATTTATCTCAGGAATCTCCAAAGGATCCGGCGCGGCAGCACTTTGCATAGTTTTTGCAATACTTTTTATCGCCCCAAGGCTTGTATTTTTTGCAGTACATACGTACCGTATACGCATATCAGCTTCAGGAAGTTTATCTACGGGAACGCCAATATAAATCGGCAACGGCCCACGCAGATACCCCTGTGGAGACTCTTTTACCAAAGTTGAAACCCTATACACACGATTCATCGATGCTGGCTGTAAAGTAACACCAACCATTTCAAGAAGGGTAATAAATACATTCCAAGCCTCTTTTCTAGACATCGGATGATGAGAAGAAAAATTTATTTTACTCCCAACAAGTGATTTTCCACCGGCAACAACTGGTTGTAATGCGTCATCTATTATGAAAACAACCTTATAAGTTGCCTCAAAATATTTCAACACATTAATAACATCCACATTCGAAAAATTTAATAAAATCGCTCCCTCGTCCTCAAAAATCTCCCATGGACGCATAAATCCATCCCATGCAACCGCAGTAGGACTGGAATCTTTGTTAAATTCCCGCCCCCCAACAACTTTGTCTGGGATGTATCCCAAAGACTTCGCAACCTCAAAATCCTCATGCATCTGCTGTTGATCAATAATTACACTATCCTCAAAAGAGGATTGCTCGGAACAACGAGATAGAACAATAAAAAAAGCAAAAACAATATAAGATACACGCATTAAACGTCTATCCACCGATAATAATAGATTTAAAAAAAACATATTGTTACTACTGAATATCACAAAGATGGAATTACAATTACCATAGAAAATTTATTAATTTTATGCAAATTATTTTTTATACTCATCGCCTCTTTTTTCATTTCTTCCTACAAGTGGTTTATGTGGATGTGCTTTTACATCGAAAGAAAAAATACCGTTATCCCTTTTTTCGATCAATTTATTTTGAAAATATAAGACATAGTGAAATAGAAGAGGCTGCATGGAACGCATCACAGAAACTTCAACAACAAATTCCTCTAAATCATAATCATGTGTCATAATTTGTTCATATATCATAACCCTTGAATCAATCGTTGAAGTCGGTATGCCATTTACAGAAATAATAAGATCGCCAGACTTCAGGCCAAGCGCATGAGCCAATGATCCCTTCGTATCATTCGCTCCAATTTGACACCCCACAGGAATTCCCTTATCAAAATAAGTAGCGAGATCAAGCTCATTAATAAAATGTCCCACTGTTTGACTTCGTTCTTTGATAAGAGCAACATTAATGCGCTTAATTTTATTTTCGTCTTCAGCAACGACAACATCCCAATTACTTTTTCTAAATTCCTCTTCATTGTTTTTTATTGAAGCAGCTGCATGTAAATAAATCGATTCTTGTTGTCCATTTGAACGTATAAAAACAACCTTGTCCTTTCCTATAAACATTATTTGTGCATCTTCGACAATATCACCGACAGAATAACCCTTTTCTTCATGACTTCTTCCATTTTCTATAAACGTTTTATTCTGATTTGGATTACTGCTTATTATTGTTCCTCTCACAAAAACCTGTAAGGGTGGCAAAAAATTTATCTCATTTTTTGTTGGAAGCTCCATCTGAATAGGATCAGGAGCAAGCGGAATAGGGATTAGCGGAACCACTTCTCCTGCAGGAAAAAATTGAAATGTTTCCTCTACTGAAGGTAGAGTAACTGTATTAAGAATATCTCGCTTTACAAGTGCAGAAAAATCTTTTGATAGATCACTTGGAGCATTCTCTTGACTAAGAGAATCAGTTTTTTGAGATAATTTTAATCGAGCAACCTCAGGCTTTGCATACGAAACAAAGAAAGAAAAATAACAACATGAGGCCAATATACCCGATAAAATATAGAGGTTTAACACCCAAAGAAATCCTGAAAAAAACATTGTATAACAAAGCAAAGTTCACTAATTACTTTCATGTGAATCGTAACTTTTGTCAAGATGAATACTCAGATCATCTTTCTCCAATATATAGGCGATACCAGGAATGATAGACCCCATCCTTAATTTTGATTAATTTATCGTGCGAACCATCCTCAACAATTTTTCCTCTATTAAGCACAATAATTCTATCGAGTTCCGTCACTACAGATAAACAATGTGCAATGACAATAACAGTACTACCATGCTTCGTAAAATATTTTTTTATTGCACCCCTAAGCTCTATCTCAAGAGCTATATCCA
>Ga0272412_1000290_pt1 | contig 14039 bp, 13 predicted proteins | sample WWTPWeurt_MetaT_FD_193540 | JGI IMG/M metagenome (GOLD analysis project Ga0272412, IMG submission 193540) | Metatranscriptome of activated sludge microbial communities from WWTP in Nijmegen, Gelderland, Netherland - WWTP Weurt (Metagenome... | ecosystem: Engineered > WWTP > Aerobic digester >...
ATTTTATTAAATAAAATCAAAATTTATTTTGAAAAATATTTTTTATTTTTCCTTTTGTGAGTATTCACACATACACATATGAGAAGAGATTTTCTAATTTTCTAGATCATTATTATAAGCTGTTTGTTCGTTTCCCTGACTTATTCTATAGCATAGTAATGTCACTGGACTTGCGCCACTTGTGGCATAGGTACCACAGCTGATAATTAATGCCTGACATGCAACAGTGACTATACAACAACTATTGCATTACCAAACTCCTTAAGATATTTTTCCAGTGGTTCATGTTTAGTCTGTGGCGAATACAAATATGTTGCAAGTGCATCAACATGCGGTGACTGCCATGTTGATTGCAGAAGGCCTGGATTTACATGTTCGGGCCCAACTATCCCTGAATGCGTTAAGTGTCAAATACTTTGTACCACTTGTTATGGACCTATGAACTATCAATGTTTAACTTGTCAAAGTGGTCTACACCTAGACTATCTTTCAAATAGATGTAGAAGTGAATGTGATGCTAGATAATTCATTAATTCCAATAATAGATGTTGGCCTTGCCATGCATCTTGTTTGACTTGCGGTGGAACAGAAAGCACAAATTGTCTCACATGCGATACTGGCAGTGCTAACAAATATTTTCATTAGTCTTAATGCTTAACAGCATGTCCAGCAAATATGTATTCTAATAGTAACACATGCACTCCATGTAATTCCAAATGTAATTGCGAAGGAACAGACCCATGCACCACCTGCTAATCCACTTATGTAAAACTTGCTACTAGTTGTGGTTGTCCAGCAGATGGATTTTTTGATAGCGGGAGTGGGTGCACTGCTTGCCCAAATTATTGTGTCACGTGCAGTAGTTCAACTGCCTGTTCAGTATGTAAAAATGATGGTGATGGTATTCCGTATTTCAAATAACCATCTGAAAATACTTGCTCTACTAGTTGTCCTACTGGATACTATAAAAATTTAGCTGCAAACAATAATTAATGTTCAACTTGTCCATAATATACCTACTTGAATGCTGATTAAAGTGGTTGCACCAACTGCGATGGCAATTGCGCTTCATGTTCTGGATCAGCTAGCAACTGTCATTCTTGTAAGGGAGCTACTTCATATAAGTAACCTGCTGCAGAAACGTGCAGTACAACTTGTCCTGGCCATTATTATCCAACAGGGAACAACTGTGGAGTTTGTCATGCCTCATGCGAGAATTGTAATGGACCTAATATAGATTAATGCACATCTTGCATTTCGTCAAAGCATTTAGGAGGCAATTTTACTCATAGTAATCTTTGCCTTGACCATTGTAATTGGGGATTGGAAGCTCCAGGGACTTGCGAAAACTGTAATTTTTGTGCTTCATGTACAGTTGCAAATAGTGTAGACGGTTGCTACTAATGTTATGAAAACTGTAATGCCTGTTTCGGATTTAGAAATAAATAATGCACAGCTTGCAAATTCGGTTTTTATTTATATCACAACACATCAGACTCCGATGTAGGAGGAGGTTTTTATTGTGTACCCTCTTGTCCAGTGCACACAAGTATTTCTCATAAGGATTCAAGACACTATTGCGAATTACCATTAAATTCCTAAGGGTACAGTGCATGCAATAAACCTTTTACTGATTCTTATTGGCCTCTACTTACTAGGAATTATTTTTCAAATCATTTATATACCGATACTTGGAACTCAACTTGTGTAAATTGCCAAGGAACGTATTACTAACCCAGGTAACAAATGTGTGTTAGTCAATGTGATAGAGGGTAGAAAATAGTAACTGTTAATGATAATGGTAAAATTCATTAAAAATGTGAGAATTGCCCATAAGGAACGTTTTATAACAGTGTCAATTTCTAGACTTGCACAAACTGCAATGACAAATGTAAAGAGTACGGAATTAGTTATTATTGTACAGGGACTGAAAAAGATAATTGTTTTAGTTGCCATCAGTCTTGCCGAACCTGCTATGGACCTCTGCAAAGTCAGTGCCTATCATGCAATGCAGCTGCAAGTCCTCCCTTATTTAAATTCTCAATGTTCGATGTTTGCACAAACTTTTGTTATGATTATCAATATGTGGACTATAATGTAAACTCTCCCACTTATTCACACTGCCTTGAGTGCGATAATAATTGTTTGGCGTGTGAAGGTTCAGCCAAACATTGTATTCTCTGTAGAGAGGAAATGATTTTACAAACAGATAATACCTGCGTAAAGAGTTGCACTGCAAACTTCTAAGTCGTAACAAACAAATGGCTATTCTTTGATGAAGGCGAAAGTGGTTATGAAAGAATCTGTGAAAATTGCGATGGGTCTTGCCGTACATGCGAATCAATAAAGACGCGCTGCACATCCTGCTTCGTTGGCAAGTATTTGAAAAATAACTAGTGCATTAACAGTTGCAATACTAATGAATGGAGCGACACTTCATAATAGTTCTTATGGGTTTGCAGAGCATGCCACGGCACATGCAGAACTTGCAGCGGCTCAGACATAAATTAGTGTTTGACTTGTGGTACTGTTCTGGTTAAGCCGATTTTGGCTCCCACAACCTGTGTGGTTAGTTGTGCTGCTTAATAATATATTGCTAATTATGGAAGTGATTTGGTCTGCTAGTAATGCCACGAATTGTGTTTGAATTGTCCTGGTGGCCCCAATTTCGGTACATATCCAGTTAATCATAATTGTCAATTGTGTAAAAAACCTTATGTCAATACTTAGAGCTAGTTAATGGGTGGATCTGGTATTTGTAATATGTACTGTCCTCCTAATTTTCGTAGATCGGATGGCGAAAACACCTACAACTGTGTAGCCTGCCCAGCCGGATGTCCAAGATGCTTGGTCGACCCCTAGTTAGGAGTTAAATGCTATAAATGCCATGACACCTGTGGGGACTGCTATGGTTATTATAATCATGAATGCTATGTCTGTGCTAACCCCAGATACCTACAAGTAGTTACCCAAGAGATGGCTGCAGCAGTTGGAGCTACTTTGCCAAAGGGAGATTACTGCCTGGAAACATGTTTAGATGGATTTTATCAAGAAATCACCCCCTATAACAGAACCTGTGAGAAATGCCACAGCACTTGTGCGACATGCAATGGTCCAAACGATTATAACTGCATTACCTGTCAAGGAGGAAGACATTACGAATGGCACACAGGAAAATGTCTTGTGACCTGCTCCAACGATCCAGACTGGACCTATCTGGAAGGAATTTCTGGTATGTGCATCCATTGTCCTGATTAGACATATAAAGCTGCTGAGGGAAGTTGTTTACCATGTAATTAGAAATGCATTGACTACGGAATAGATAACTTCTGCTTAGATGCAACCATGGCTACATGTCACTTATGCCACGAAAACTGCCGGTCATGCTACGGTCCTTATAGATACCATTGCCTCTCCTGCAAGCAAACGGGAACCCTAAAATTCAGAAACTATGTTTATGATGAATGTGAATCTAGCTGCCCACTTCATTTCTTCCACCAGCTCAACCAGGCAATTGCAAGATACACTTGGTGTTTACCATGCGCGAGTCAATGCTATTCCTGTGTAGATGTGGCTACCAAGTGTACAGCATGCTATTCTCCTAAGCTCCTGCAATTGGACAACACTTGTGTTGATGCCTGCAACAGTGATCAATACGCAATAACAGCAACTCAGAATGAATTCAATTGTTAAAACTGTTTTGTTGGATGCGCTAAGTGTACAGGCGGAAGCAACAGCAACTGCCAACAATGCAAAGCCACCTATGGTTTGCTCGGTTCAACATGTCATCAACCCTGCCCAGAGTACTACTGGCTCAATGGGATCGTCTGTCAAGGATGCGGTAACGGGTGTGCGAGCTGCACAAACAGCGGAGCAACATGCACGAAATGCTTGCAATTTGAAGGCATTAACTACTTCCTTTAATCAACGGGTGCAGTCTGCCAACCAAAATGCCTAGATGGATAATACTAGATCTTGAATGCCGCGGGCAATACTTGCGGTGTGTGTAGCGACTTGTGCAAGCGGTGTACAGATTCTGCAACCAAGTGCACTGCCTGCAAGTCTAACTACTTTTTTAAGGACAATACTTGCATTCCTCACTGCCCCAACCAATTCTACCCTGATAGACATTGGGAAGGATCAGACCCAACTGAAAAGGCCTGCTACCAGTGTTATTCTGGTTGCCAGAAATGCACGGGCTACTGGTCCGATTCTTGTTACAAATGTCACGAGACCTGCGATCAATGCGATGGCTGGTTAAACAGCTAATGTGTAACATGTCAACCTGGCTTGTACCTGCATGTAGTGACAGTAGAAAACGCAGTATATAAGAAGGGTGACTTCTGTATTTCTGATTGTCCAGATGGCTTCTGGTAGAATTCAGCCAATGGCAACCGCACTTGCAGCGCATGTAATGAAGCATGCTAAACCTGTGAAGGAGGAGATACATCCCTACATTGCAAGAAGTGCAATACCGGTTTCCTTTTAGTTTTTCATTCAGGTGAATGCAAAAAAGTTTGCAACCCAGGATCCCCTGACTTCACTGTACAGAATGGAAATAAATGTTGGCATTGTATGGCATAATAGTATATCAAAATCTAAGATCCTCAACCCATTTGTGGATAATGCTCAGATAAATGCAAATCCTTTGGAATCGGCCACTTCTGTTATGACGATAAGGATAGCTCATGCTATAGTTGCCATAATGAGTGCAGATCATGCTACGGTCCCTACAGAACTCAGTGCCTAACCTGCCATTATGATAAAGAAGTGCCTGAATTTAAGCGAATTGACAGGGATGAATGCTTTGCTGGTTGCCCAAGTGGCCAATTTGGATAGAGCTTTGACGATAACAGTTAAATGTTTACATGGTGTAGATTATGCAACATCAATTGCAAGACCTGCTTTTTTTTGGCTACATAATGCACAAGTTGCAAAGGTGACATGTTACTACAAACAAACAATGATATGTGCGTAGTCGCTTGCGAATCCAATTAGATCATTCTTACTGAAAGTGATGTTAGGAAATGCAGAACTTGCACTAATAATTGCCTGACTTGCTAAACCACTTTAGATAGATGCCTCACCTGTGGAGGTTCTTATAATTTCTACTAGAACACTTGCGTGCTCACATGTCCCGCTTTCTTCTTTGCAAAGAACAATGTTTGCACAGACTGTCAATTAGGCTGCGCTCAATGTACAGATGCCACGACATGCCAGCGTTGCGCTAACTATAACGGAAATAACTATCACCTATAACTAGATGGCAAGACCTGCTAGACTACTTGCTCTCCTGGATACTATAGAGTTTTTGAAGGAAGTGGGGTAGAAGGAATAGGTACCTGCTCAAAATGTAATATCCTTTGTAAAACATGTGATGGAACTGCAACCACATGCAAATCTTGCTGGCCTAACTACAACCTGCACGCAAATACCTGCGTCCCACATTGTTTCAACACTTTCTTCTCACAATAAGTTGTCCAAAATGAATTTGTTTGCGCATCCTGCTTCTCCGGCTGCCAGAAATGTACTGACATCTTCGCTAATGCCTGCTACAAGTGCCACGAGACATGTGATCAATGCTATGGATGGTTTAACAACGAATGTTTCAATTGCGTAGACCCATACTGGCTCTTGGTGGTGCCTGCTGACGATACCAAAATTAACTACAAAAAGGGTGACTACTGCCTCATAGAATGCCCTATGGGTTACTGGGAATCTGCGGCTAATGGTAACAGGACATGCGAAAAATGCGACATCTCCTGCATGAGTTGCGAAGGTGGAGCATTATCAAAGAACTGTTTAGTTTGTGCTACAGACTACAATAAGGAAATACACACTGGTGAATGTTAGAAAGTGTGCAACACCGGGGCTCCCGACTTCACCATAAGATCAGGCATATCATGCGTTCACTGCAACAACCTCTAATACGTAGCATCCTAAACAGCCTGCAGTGACTGCCATGAATGGTGTAGAGGCAACTTCACGATTGGAGCTTTCTGTTATGACGGCAATTACGGGAGCTGCCATAACTGTCATTCTGAGTGCCGGACCTGTTACGGCCCATATAGAACTCAATGCCTAACTTGTCACTATGATAAACCAATACCCGAATTCAAGCGACATGTTGAGGATGAATGCTTCCCTGGCTGCCCTGCTGGATAATTTGGTTACATCACTGATCCTACTAATAATCAGTTTACCTGGTGCAATTATTGCAGTGATAATTGCAAAGAATGTGTAGAATACTGGGACAAGTGCACTAGTTGCCAGGATAATGGAAATGGTTTCATTTATCTGTAGACAAAGACCAATAAATGCAGATAGTAATGTGATTATGATGAGGTTATGGTAGTAGATAATGGTTTGAAAAAGTGCGATACTTGCACCAGTAATTGCCAAACTTGCGAAGGAACAGTGTCCAATTGCTTATCGTGCAAAAGCGGTTTCTGGCTCTTCAAAGACAGTGCCTTCCTATTTGGCCAGGTAGCCAATGGCTGCCTGAGCTAGTGCCCACAATATTTCTTCAGCGAAATTTTGGGAAAAGATAATCTAAATTTAGATATAAGAGTCTGCTCTAAGTGCCCCCCAGGCTGTTACGCATGCACGAGCGCTACAGCATGCACAAAGTGCTTCAATGACCCATCCAATATCTTTTAACAATATTATTTGTAGCCAAATACACCCTCCTGCTCTACAACATGCCCACGCAAAGGATATTACGGCAAAAGCGGAGTCGCAAACATCTTTACAAAAACCTGCAACCCATGTAGCACATGTGAAGTTTGCCACACCATGTGCTTCTCATGCAAGGGTCCTGCTGAAACCGATTGTCTAGGTTGCAACACTCCTTATAAGCTCAAGTATTAACCCACCACCCAATCAACTTATGGTATCTGTGTGCCTCACTGTGGTAAAGGTTACTATGAGTTCATGGGCAACAGCGGGGCTGGTGCCGATGATAGCAATTTCTGTTACAAGTGCGCCTCCTCTTGTGAGATCTGCTCTGGTCCAACATTAAACGAATGCTACAAATGCCACGAGTCTTGCAGCAACTGTTATGGTTGGTACGCTAAAGAGTGTATCTCCTGTGCCGCGCCTTATTTCTATATGTACTTCGCGCCAGGAAGTCCTATTGTAGGAGACTTCTGCATCCATTGCTAGGATGGTTACTGGGGTAAAGTCAGCGAAACCAACAGAACCTGTGAGCCCTGCCACCCTGAATGCTACTCATGTACAGCAGGCGAATTCACAAAATGCAAACAATGCGCTGACAACAAGAAGGAGCTAAGCGCTACTAATGCCAACAGATGCACGTGCAAGTCAATCTACTACGAGGTTGCCGATACAGCCAGAACCTGTGCTGATTGCCATTCCACCTGTCTCACCTGCAATGGTCCTGCTGCTAATTAGTGCCTCACCTGCAAGGCCAACACTTACCTCAACCCCGAATAAACCTGTGTAACAACGTGCCCAAGTTCTCCTAAAATCTACTTCCGCTACTCTCCAGACTGGACATGCAAATAGCCCTGCCCAGAAATTGGATGGTGGGGCAACAAGGCCCAAGTAGCCAATAATATGCAATCTTGTGACCAATGCCATTCTTCCTGTTACAAATGTTGGGGAGCCCGTTCAACTCATTGCCATGAATGTTTCCCCACTTTCATCCTCACCCGCCAGCATATGTGTCATGCCCAATGCGCTTCATCACTCTAATACTTCAACTTTGACTTCGACAACTGCTACCTATGCAGTGATACTGTAGCTCAATGCAACGCCTGCTAACAAGACAAGATCTCTGGTGCCGTTACCTGCTCTGAATGCACTGCCAACTTCCGCCTCTCCTCTGACAATAGCAAGTGTCTGCTGCGATGCACCAACGCTAACACCAACTGCGATGAATGTACTGGAACCTTCGCCAACCCAAGCTGTACCAAATGTACTGCTGGCTACACACTTGTAGGAGCCAACCGCTGCGCGCAGACTAGTGCATGCGCTGTGGGTACTACCTTCTACCGCACATAAGCCAATACCAACACCTGTCTCAACTGCCCAAGAGACTGCTCAGTTTGCTCCATCATCTAGAGCTCCACACTAGGTACCGAAGACCAAATCAAGACTGAATGCAAGATCTGCAACATCGGCTTTTAAGTTAACACTGATGGAACATGCTTCTTTACTGGCACATCTACCTGCCCTGATGGTTGCAGTGCGTGCAGCTTTGACTCGACTTTGAGATAGATCGTTTGCTCTGCATGCCTAGAAAACTACAGTCTTTCTGGAAATGTATGCATTCTCAACAAACCAAATAACTGCCTTGGATACTATCTTGATCCTTTAGTCAAATAAGTCAAGTGTATTGACTGTGTATTTACATACATGGCCAACAAGGACAGATAGTGCGTACTGCTAGACAAGGTGACCTGTCTCGTTGCATAAGGACAGCGTTACGATGTCAACACCGGTTCCTGCGTTGCATGCTCAACAGCTAATTGCGATAACTGCATTTGGGACGACCTGTAAGCTGCTGAACACTGCTTATTCTGCAAGTCTGGCTATATCCTCAATAACGATCTAACCTGCTCACAAAGCGCTTCCACCACTTACTGTCCAGTAACCAATGGATATTACCTCGACAACTTTGGTTCACTATGTTTGCAGTGTCCACCATTCTCTACAGCCTGCGCCAAGAATTCTAACACTGGATTGATAGAAGTTTCCGCTTGTCAATAGAACTATGCAGTCTCTGCTGGTAAAGGCGCCTGCGTTCTAAGCATATCTGTGGGCTCCGGTGGCTGCGAAGTGGGTTACATTAGCAAATTCTCTGAACAACTTCAGAAACACTTCTGCGTGCCCTGCGCTACAGGATGTATGTACTGCTAATTGGCTAGTGACTAAATAAATGAAGAGTGTCTTGCCTGTGTAGACACAGAAACCTGGTTCCTGAATAACAATAAGAAATGCGTGTCCAAGAAGTGCCCTAAACAGTACATATTCAACGAGAACTTTGGTTGTGAGCTATGCCCCTTCATGTGCTCAGACTGCAAGAGAGAAGTGACCACTTAAAAGGTTATTTGCATTGCCTGCGATGCTGGTACCGGCTACGTCATTGCACCAGCTACTCAACTGTGCGTTCTCGACAGCTGCCCTTCTGGACAAATCGTTTTCAACCAAGTATGCGTTGCATGTCCAGCCAATTGCAACAACTGCGACGCTTTAAATCACTAAGAAGGTGACTAACTATTCTGCAACACGGATGGCTGCGCAAGCGGATTTGTAAACATTCAAGGCTTCTGCAAGAGTGGATCTGCCTGCCCTGCCGGTTAGTTCTACGGCCCCAGCTTCAATTCCGAGAACAGTGAGACTCTATCTTGTCAAGCCTGCCCAAACAAATGTTCAGCCTGCAACTACGTCGTAAGTAGTAAATTGTTCGAATGCACATGCAGCACAGAAAATGGTCAATTAGTCGATTCAATATGCTAACCCAAAACCTGCGCTGCCGGCACCACCTTAGTGTATGACAATTTCTTCGGTTGGATCTGCACTAGCTGTCCCACCTCATGCACAAGCTGCTTCTTCGACAACAACAGATTCTACTGCTCTGCCTGCGCTGAGTTCTACCAGATGTCAGACAACTACTGCGTGCCAATCGTCAGCCTGCACACCAACACCAACTGCGCTTCCGGTCTTGGCTACGACTATAATCAGTTCAAATGCGTTGCTTGTCCACCTGGTTGCTCCGTCTGCAAATAGAGCTTTGATGCTAGCAACACACCACAGTTCCTGTGCAGTGAATGCAAATCCTCCTTCACTTGGAAACAAGGACTCTGCTACTTCAACTGTGACGAGGGCAAGTATGCCGTGCTCAGCTCTGCCACATCATAAACATGCGCGCCCTGCTCTGATTCCAACTGCCAGTTCTGCTTCCTTGATCTCTATGCTACAGCACCTAAACTCGACACCTGCTTAAAGTGTCGTGACACCTATTACCTCAATAACGGTGTTTGCAAGAAGATCCCTCAATGCGCATTAGGATAGTTCCTCCTCCTTACTCAAGACCTCTAGTAAAGCTCCATCATATCCTTCACTCACAGCTGCAGCTCATGTCCAAATGGCTGCTCTGAATGCAAGGCATAAGACATCTATGACCAATTCAGCACTGTGTTCTGCATCAAGTGCACAGCCGGATTCTCACTCATTGCCGAAGCCCTCAAATGCATACCCGACTTGTATACATCTATTCCAACTTGCACGGAAACTCAATACTTCCATCTCAAGGATGCATCAACCTGGGAATGTGTCGACTGCCCTGCCGATTGTGCTTAATGCTCCTTATAGAACTCTAAAGCGGTCTGCACTAGTTGCGCTTAAACAAAGATCCTCAATGCCGTTGGTTAGTGCATTTCTTTACCTACTTGTCTTACTAGATAAACGGTTATTGCCTTCTCTTCCGATAAGTTTGAATGTATTGAATGCCCATATGCATGCACTTAATGCCATGCTGACGATCTCTTTGATGAAAACTCTCTCAGATGCAGTGCTTGTGACGATGGCTTCACTCTCACCAACTTCAAGTGTTCTAAGACCTATACTCCTGGTTAACCTGTCTCCTCGACTGCATGTTCAGTAGGCGCTTACTCTGTCGTCATCGATGCTGTTGTTAAATGCATCCTGTGCCCTGAAGGCTGTCCAGAGTGCAGTCTCGCAAACCCCGTTGACAAGACCTCTACATTAACCTGCGCCAAGTGCGATGCAGGATTCACAATGAGTGCAGGTAAATGCTTTGCTTCCTGCACACTCTCCAGTGAGTACTTCGATGTGACTGCTGGTTCATGCTAACCGTGCGATGTAAGCTGCTCTGCCTGCTCAGGCTCTGGCAACGGCAACTGCAAGACCTGTGCTAACCTTTATGAACTCAACGACAAGAAGGAGTGTGTTGCTCAGACCACAACTAACCTTATTAAGGATAATGCCTGTCCCGGACTTGAAACCGTCTTCTCTCAGACTGCCCAACGCTGTGTCTGCTTGGACTCAACCAAGTTCCTCACTACCTCCGGATAGTGTAAAGACATCGTTTCCTTCAATTCAGAATGCAGATAAGGACAATTCTTTTCCTAAATAACAACATCTTGTCTGCCCTGCAACAGCAACGAGGGCAAGGGACTATGCGCAGCCTGCACATCTGAATAATCATTTGACTGCCTTGCTTGTGTCTCTGGATACTATCTTGACAAAAAGACCTATAAATGTCTGCCTTGTCTCTCTAATTGCGCTCTCTGTGTATCTTCAGCTGTTTGCCAACGCTGCGAAGCCGGATTCTCCATCTTCAGTTAGATCATCGGAGGAGTTTAGATTGACTCTTGCACAAAGGGATGTCCCTCTGGCACATTACCCTACATCCCATCACTTACTGAGTTAAACGCTAACTTATTCACTCCCGTTTAGCTTGAGTAGTTCAACGCACAAATGGTCCTAGCTGCACAAATCGATGCCACTACTACCTCTACCCAAAACGCAGTTGCAATCAATACAAATGGATAGCCCTTCTTCAAGCAACTTCCATGGACTATTAACTTAGGCTTCCCCTACTTCAACGGACACCTCATTAACTTGTAGTGTCTCCCTTGCACTAAGAACTGCGCCACCTGCTCTAGTGATCGCCTTCTCCTTGCATCTAAGGAATGCCTCAAGAGCGAATTCTGTCCAGCAGGTACTGTTAGACGAGTCCAAAACAGCGCTAATGTCTGCGTTGCACCGAACGCCGGTTCACTAGAAATTTACTCCATCGTCATACGCTCTTTACACAAAACCGCTCTCATCCAGCCCTTCTCCTCTGACCTTTATGTTGAGGCTTTAACAACCCTAGATAGCGGAAACACTGGAGTCACACTTGAATACACCTGGGAAGTTACTAGCGTTGCCTATGATCTAACAGGACTCAAGATGGACTTCCCAAAACTCGCTCAATAAGAAGTCACATTAGCTGAATAAATCTCCATTCCTCTTATCCAGAAATTCTTTAGCAAGTCACAGAAGGATTAGAAAGTACTCAAAGTTCCAAAGAGCAGTCTGACCAATTATATTACCTATTAACTCAGAGTTACAGTTAAAAGTAAGAGCGGAGATGTTGTTCTTTAGGTCTCCTAAGCCTCTACCTCCTTTACAGTGCGTAAACTATCCACAACCCAATCCATTAACGCCCTCGGTGTTCTTCCAGACAGAATCAAGCTCACAAAGAGCAAAGATGCCTACGGTTCTGATTACTACACCACCACCTACGAGCTTTGCTCTTCTCCAGTTGTTATGGAAGACTCCGACAGCAATATCGATTGGCAATTCGGTATCGAAGTTAGCAGCACCCCTGAAGATGCTGTCATTCTCAACTCTAAGAAGTGCTCAGACTCTTTTGACTTCTACCTCCCATATAGCTCCAAACCATCTTACACTGTTAAAGTTATCTTCAGCGCCAAATATGGTGAGTTCGTCTACCAGACAGTTAGAAAAATCTAAGTTGGTAATTCAGCTAGACAACTTCTCGCTCCTCCTGGCTCTTTCAAGGCTGAAGCTTCTGCTGGCCCAGAATAATCTGCACCATTTAACACTCTTGTCTTCTCAAAGATCCTCGGACAGGTCTCTGGATAACAACTAGTACTCAGTGATTTAGCCACTGGTGCTGCCACTGTTAATGCATTTATCCAAGCCTAAAAAATAAACGATAACTGTGAAAATCAGGGATTCATTCTTAATCCCGACTTCACCTTCGAAGGTTCCTGCAATAACGATGCTAACGTTAAACAATGCTGCAACCTAGGAGCCTGTACAGCTGGTGTCTTCACAGCCTTCAAGTGCGTGTGCATTGATCAATAGACTGGTATTTTCTGCAACATCCCCAAAACCAAGATGGAGATTGCCAACTATTGGGCCCGCAAGATTATGGACAGATTCACCTTCGCCGTTGACACCGCCAACGTCCAATCCAACATTAAGATTGTACAGAACCTCGCTAGAACAGAGACATATGACCTCAACATCATACTTACCCTGCTCACAAAGCTCGACAAGCTCTCAGACTATGTACAGGATGGCACAGTGCTCCAGGAGGTCCTTACGGCCCTTAATCTCATATAACAGGCCATGCTCTCCTACGCAAAGGACAATACGAATAAAGACACCTACGCCTCTAACTAGTATCTTATCAATCAGATCCTTGTCAAGGCACTCCGCAACTCCATTCGTATCATCAGCCCAGCACTACAAGTCTCCACCTTCAAGGTCAACGATCTCTAGGGACAGAACACTTTCATCGATGTTAACGCACTCAGCACAACCACCACTTAGTCCGTTCCCAACTGGAAGAACAGCATCATCAAGGTCACCATCAATAAATCCGTCTTCAAGACTGCCTCCAATGCTGTCCTTCAGACACTTGTTTCCAACAGAGGTTCCTCTTCTCTTGCAAAGGGTGCATCTACACTTGCTTCCGACAACCTCGAAATCAATGCTTATGATCAATCTACTAGCGAGCTCATTGACACAAGCTTCCTTGACGGCGATTGCCCAGTGCAGGTCGTCCTTGAAGCCCTGCCCACCTCCTCTGCTTCGCAGACTTACCAATGCCTCTTCTATGACCCAAGTGATAGCATCTACAAACAGGATGGTTGTAGATTTGTCGAGGCAACTAGAATCCCACAGAATGGCAACTATGCTGTTTCCTGCTGTTGCAGACACATGACAAAGTTCTCCGTTGGTTTCTCTCAATCCGTTGCACCCGGACAGGTCGCAGCTGAAACCTCGACCTCAGAAGAATTTGCTGACTGGAAGATCGCCATCATCATTGTCATTCCCATTGGATTCTTGATTCTTTGTTTGATTCTCTACATCGTTTTCAAAAAGAAAGGTGATAACAAAAACAAAGACTGATAAAGCTCAAAAGCATTGCAAAAGCAATCATTTTTTATATATATTTTTTTTTATTTATTAATTTTTGCCTTTATTCCTATATATACATATTTTTTATTAATTTTTCTCCTTGTTGAATC
>Ga0272412_1000291_pt1 | contig 14038 bp, 1 predicted proteins | sample WWTPWeurt_MetaT_FD_193540 | JGI IMG/M metagenome (GOLD analysis project Ga0272412, IMG submission 193540) | Metatranscriptome of activated sludge microbial communities from WWTP in Nijmegen, Gelderland, Netherland - WWTP Weurt (Metagenome... | ecosystem: Engineered > WWTP > Aerobic digester >...
AGCAAGGGAGCGAGTGTAATTAAGTAGAGAACAGAGCTGAGACGAACAAATCAAACACAAACTATTGTTATTGTTGCATTCTTAGAAAGACACCAAAATCAATAGAAACATTGAGAGAAGTGCGTAGTACCATTCTTAAATAAAATGGTCATCACAGAGCGCCATCGGTGGTGCATCAAAAAGATTTTGGAATCTTTTTCCCCAACTTTGGATTCCGAGACAGTGCAAGGATTCATGCGACAAGAGGCCAATGTTGCCAAGTTTACTGCTTTCTTTCGAGGAGAGAGCTCAGGTCGTTTGTTTGTGCTGTATCAACCTGCTGGTAGTGAAGCTGAGGGATGGACTGAAGGGTCAGGACCAAAGGAGTTGTCTATTTCTGATGGCAATCAAGGTTTTATGGTTTCAAAATGTTGTTATTTTGTTAGGAATGTTCAGCCTGGTACTGTGTTAGATATGGGCAAAAGTGGTGACTCTGATTTGCTCTTTGGTGAACTGGGTGGCTCAGCTCTTGGTACTATTGAAGCTATATTGAGTCAATCTTACAAGCCTATGCTGAATACATACGACAATTGGGGAAAAGTTGATGATGAACAGAAGAATGATTTTATATCTGAAATGGGTTCTTTCATCAACAATATAAACGAAGCCCTAAATTCATTTGCGAGCGGATTAGATTTGCGCGCACCTGATCCCAGACTTTATCGCGCTTTGGAAATTAAAGTTCATAGAACTTCTTTACCAATTGAAAGCATTGATCATTTTGAGGTGTTGTTGAATGAATGGTGCAATCAAATTGAAAAATATCTCGCGGTTGAAGCTCCAAGTCATTCTGGTGGACGTCCTGAAGACGTTGGTCCCAGAGGAGAGTTGGAATTTTGGCGTGGTAGAATGCAAAAACTTACCAGCATAACAGAACAGTTAAAAAGACAAGATTGTAAGCAAGTCATCAGTATTTTGTCCACAATTACAAAGAACACAACGGACCCTTCGAAGCAAAATATTGTGAATTTATTGCGGCGATGGAAAGCAATCGATGTTAAGATTACTGAAGAAGCCAATGAAGCCAAGGATAATGTAAAATACTTGTACACGCTGGAGCGGTTTATTGATCCGCTGTATACTGGAAATGCCGAGACAATTACTGATACGTTGCCTGCCTTAATGAATTCAATCAAGATGATACATACAATTGCAAGATACTACAATACTCCAGAAAGAATGACTTCATTATTTGCAAAAATAACCGAACAAATGATTGCTAATTGTAAGATGCATATTATTGGTGAAGAGTCAATAGATTCTCTGTGGGAAGATAAGACTGACCCTCAAGAATTGGTTCGCAAATTAGAGGCATGTCTTAAGTTGAATGAAGCATATCAAGAGCATTATCGAATTACAAAGCACAAACTTGAGCAAAGTCCGAAAGGAAAACAATTTTCTTTCAACGAAATGCAGATATTTGGCAAGTTTGATCTCTTCTGCAGAAGAGTTATCAAATTGATTGATATGTTCAGCACAATTGATCAATTTAACTCTCTTTCGAAGAACAAATTGGAAGGAATGGATCGATTAATTGATCAGTTTCGTCATATTGTGAAAGAGTTTAGATTGAAACGACATGACCTGCTGGACTATCACAACAATAAGTTTGATCGTGATTACGTTGAGTTTAATGTGAAAATTACTGATCTGGAAGCTTCCCTACAGCAATTTATCAATCAGAGCTTTGAGAATATTACAAGTATCGAACATTCATTGCAACTCCTCCGTAAGTTTCAGAGCATCTTGCAGCGCGAGAGTCTGAAGAGTGATTTGGACTCCAAATTGAATATAATTTTTCAGAATTACGGCATGGAGTTGGAGCAAGTTCAACAGCTATATGAAAAGGAAAAGCACGATCCTCCTATTCCAAGAAATTTGCCACCTGTTGCAGGAAATATCACTTGGTCTCGTCATTTGCTCAAGAGAATAGAGGAGCCAATGAAGCAATTTGAATCTAATCAAAATGTCTTAGCCGGGAAAGATGCCAAGCGAATTATCAAAATGTACAATAAGGTTGCGAAGACTCTTGTTGCTTTTGAGTATCTTTGGTATCAAGCCTGGGTGCAGAGTATTGATCAGGCAAAAGCTGGATTGCAGGCGACTTTGATTATAAGACATCCTGATGATGGGAAATTATATGTTAACTTTGATCAAGAAATCTTACAGTTGATTCGAGAAGCCAAAGTTTTGGACAGAATGGGAATTGATGTTCCTGATGGTGCAAGAATTGTCTTGTTTCAAGAGGAAAAGTTCAAGAATTACCATAATGAATTGCATTGGGCCCTCTCAGAGTATGACAAAGTCGTTTCCAAGGTAATTCCTGTAACTGCAATGGTGCTGCGCCCTCATTTTCGAGATATGGAATACAAACTTCGTCCTGGAATGATTACTCTCACATGGACTTCTATGAATATTGATGCGTACAAACAGCATATTCACACTGGTTTGAGAAAGCTCGAAGAACTAGTTGCAAACATTAATGACATCATTGAAAATAGAATTGAAAAAAATCTTAAGATCGTGTCGAAGACACTCTTAGTTGATTTGCCAGATGCGAATTCTTTCACTGTTGAGGAATTTGTAAGAATGCAAGAAAAGCATATTGCGAAGCAGTCGACATTACTCCAAGGCAAAAATTTGGAGATTGAGTTTGCAGTCAGAGATTTGATCAGAACAATTTCGACATACAAGTTGGACAGTCATGTGGAAGGAATTGCTGAAGATGAAATAATGAAATTGAAGAAACACTACAATCATTTTATGTACCAAGCACTGTTGCATTGTGCTAAAAATTCGATGAATGCTCTTAAGAAAAGAATTGGATCTCGATCAAATGCTAATGCTTCGATTCAATTGCATGGTCATAATGGCGATGTGCAGCCATTTTTTGAAGTCGACATTCAGCTTGCTGCTCCGAAAGTGGTATTGCATCCGTCTTTAGATGAAATTCAGGAATGTATAAATCGTTCTGCACAGGCGATATTGCGATGTTTCAAGACAGTAAAAGACTGGAATTTCGAGTCTGAAGCAAGTCGAAATAAGACATTTTTCGATCGCATCACGAAGGATATTGAAATTGTACGTGTTGCACTTCTGTTGACAGGTTGCATTCAAGGTATTAGAAACACAGTTCAAGATTATCTCAACTCTTTCACACAATACGATTGGCTTTGGCACTCGGATAAGGATGTTGTTTACAATGAGTTCATGGGTGCCCATCCGTCACTTGATGACTACGAGCGCAAGCTCAAGTCTTTTGGTGCTGTGGACTCTCAGATTGCGAGTATTTCCGACGTTCATAATATTGGAGCTTTATCACTTCGAACTGTTAGTATCAAATCCCAATTGCGCGCAGAATGCAACAGATGGAAGATTAAGTTTTCGGATAATCTTCATGCTCAAGCCAAGTCAAAGTTGGAGCATTTGACTGAGTATATTCGAATGACAAACGGCAAAGTTGCTCGTGAAGTTCTTGACCTTGACACTCTTAGATTTATTATGAAGCTCTTGGTTGATGTTCGTGATCGAGAGTCGTCAATGGACATGGAGATTAATCCCATCATGGATATGTATCGCATGCTTGAGTCTTATCTTCCTGCAGGATTTATGGAAAAGGAAGAAATTGATAAGAAAACAGTTCTTAGAACAAATTGGAAAAAGCTCTTAAAGCAAGCTGAAACTAGGACTGAAGAATTATCCAAAACTCAAATGAAATACAAGAGACAGCTTCTGCGTGATATCAAGGAATTTAAGCAAGATGTTCAAAACTTTCGTGAGGACTTCCTTCACAACGGCCCCATGGTCGATGGCATATCTGCCAGCGATGCGGTGGAAAGATTAGGCCGCTTTAAGGAAGAGTTAAAAATACGGGAACGCAAAATGGAGTCGTATTTAGGAGGTGAGGAATTGTTTGCTTTGCCTCTAACAGATTATCCTGAGCTTACTCAAACTCAGAAGGAGTTGAAACTTGCTGATCAATTGTTTTCTTTGTATGTGGATGTATTGACAACTTTGAATGAGTGGAAGTCTGTTTTATGGGTTGATGTCACAAAGCAAATAAGTGATATGAATGAGAAAATAGATAATTTCTCATTGCGTTGCAAGAAACTTCCTGCGAGGTTGAGAGAGTACAATGCATATAAGACATTGAAAGCTCAAATTGAAGACTTTCAGACAATTCTTCCTCTGTTGCAGGAATTGTCGAAGGAGAGCATCCGGGATCGGCATTGGGAAGAAGTAATGCAGATAACAAATTCTCATTTTGATTTCGCTGGTCCTGAATTTCGTTTAAGTGCCCTTCTTGAAATTAACATGGTGTCTAAGAGGGAAGAAATTGAAGAAGTGACTGATGGAGCCGACAAACAGTTGAAAATTGAACGCAATTTGGTGGAAATCGAAGAACGTTGGAAAACTGCGATTTTTGCATTCAGAGAATGGAAAGGTAGAAACATCCAAATTCTTCTTGGGACAGTGGCGATCATGGAGGAGTTGGAGGAGGCTCAAATGAATTTACAAGGAATGCTTACAATGAGACATGTAGCACCTTTCCGTGAGCGTGCGCAAGAACTTTTGCAGACACTATCCGATACATCTGATACACTTGAGAGATGGTTGAAAGTGCAAATGATGTGGTGTTCTTTAGAGTCTGTGTTCACTGGTGGGGATATTGCAAAACAAATGCCAATGGAAGCAAAGAAATTTGGAAAGATTGACAAAGAGTGGGCAAAAATAATGGGCAAAGCCTATGAAACCCAAATTGTTGTTGAATGCTGTGCAAACGAGGTTCTTCGAGCAGGCTTGCCAGTGATGTACCAAGAATTAGAAAAATGCCAAAAGTCTTTGGAGGGATACTTGGAACAAAAGAGAAACAAGTTTCCGCGATTTTATTTCGTTTCCAATCCTGGATTGCTCATCATTCTTTCTCAGGGCTCCGATCCTCTGTCCATGAACGATCACTATGAGAAAGTCTTTGATGCTATTTCTTATGTTGAGCACAGCAAAAAGGACAAGACAATTATTGAAAAAATGCATGGTGATGGAGGTGCTGGGCATGAGATTGTGCCATTTTCTGTTGCTGTAAGAGCTGTGGGAAATATTGAAGATTGGCTTTGTGAATTGCTGAAGAAAATGCAGCTGACACTGAAGGATATTGCCAGAAACTGTTCTGCAGATGTTAACCAAGTCAGCAATGACATTCATAATTTGCGATCATTCGTTGATTCATATATTTCTCAGTTTTCTCTGTTGGGTGTACAAATGTTGTGGACCATGGACATGCAGATTTCATTGGAGCAGTGCAAGGCAAAGAAGAACTCAATGAAAGAGTGCAATCAGCGTCAATCTGAAATTTTGCGTGAAATGAGCAGTTGGTGTCTGCAAGATTTGGGATCGAAAGTGAATCGACGAAAAATTGAAACTCTTGTTACCATCCATTTGCACCAACGCGATGTGACGAATGAGCTTGCCGCTTTGGCTCGTTCGAAGAAGATTCAAGATCCCAATGACTTCGAATGGTTGAAGCAGGCACGATTTTACTGGCGTCCAAGCTCTTCTGATGAAATTTCTATTGATGGGGCTTGCGTAATCTCCATTACAGATGTGGAGTTTAACTATCAATATGAATATTTGGGAGCGAAGGAACGTCTTGTCATCACACCGTTGACAGATCGATGCTATATCACTCTTTCTCAAGCCATGGGAATGTTCTTCGGTGGTGCTCCGGCTGGCCCTGCTGGAACTGGAAAAACGGAAACAGTGAAGGATCTTGGAAGATCGCTTGGTATCTTCGTGGTTGTGACCAATTGCACCGATCAACAGTCGTATTTGGATTGTGCGAAAATCTTCAAGGGATTATGCATGTCTGGGCTGTGGGGGTGTTTTGATGAATTTAATCGCATCAGACTACCGGTGCTCTCTGTCGTTGCGCAACAAGTTATGTCAATTTTAAACGCAAAGAAGGCTGGTGTTGTTAGTTTTCAATTTCCTGGTGACCCTCAAATGGTGAATTTGATTCCATGTTGTGGCTTTTTTATCACCATGAATCCTGGATATGCTGGCAGACAAGAATTACCAGAAAACTTGAAAGCTCTCTTTCGTGGTGTGGCAATGATGGTTCCAGATTTTCAGATGATTATCAAGGTGAAGCTGTGTTCTGTTGGATATGAATCATTTGAACTTCTTTCCCAAAAGTTTTATGTTCTATACAGTACAAGCAAGGAACAGTTGTCCGCTCAAAAGCACTATGATTGGGGATTGCGAAACATTCTTGCGGTGTTGAGAACTGCTGGGCAAACAAAACGTGATAATCTCCAAGCTCCTGAAGCATTTCTATTGTACAGAACACTTCGAGAGATGAATTTGTCCAAAATGGTTGCTCAAGATGTGCCACTTTTCCTCTCTTTACTGGCTGATCTTTTTCCAACTGTTGCAGCTCCACCCAAGGCAGAATATCCGGCACTTGAAGCCGCACTCAAAGTTGCAGTTACAACCAACAAGCTTGTGTATCATCCGACGTGGGTTCAAAAAGTGCTGCAATTATATGATACTACTTTAGTGAGGCATGGTATTATGCTCGTGGGGCCAACAGGAGGAGGCAAGACTCAGATTTTTAAAAATTTGCGTGCTGCTTTGGATACTACAACTGGTGTTACTCACAAAGATGTTCGTTTGAATCCCAAAGCTATTCGTGCTCAGGAAATGTATGGTGAAGTTGACCCATTATCTGGCGAATGGACGACTGGGGTGTTTGCTGCGATGTGGGCTAAATACAACAATCGAGCCAACACCTACAATACGTGGATCATTGCTGATGGTCCTGTTGATGCCATTTGGATTGAAGATCTTAACACAGTTTTAGACGATAATAAGATTTTGACTTTAGCTAATGGTGATCGCATTCCGATGACTGATAATGTCAAAATTATGTTTGAGGTTGAGACGTTGGTAAACGCATCTCCTGCTACTGTTTCTAGAGCAGGAATTATATATGTGTCTGACACAGATTTGGACTGGGCCCCCTATGTGGAAGGTTGGATACTGAAACAGCCAAATGCTCAACAACCTATTTTGAGAAATCTCTTTGCGAGATATCTTGGAAATTGTTCTCCGACTGATTGTGGTCATTTGATTGATTTCTTGAACAGACAATGCTCTCAAGTTATGATGCTGTCAAGAGTTGGCGTGGCGGGATCATGTTGTGATCTGATTGTGGGTTTGACGGAAGGAAAAGGGGCTATCGATATTTCTAATGACATGGAAAACAAACTTGAAAAAATATTTTTGTATGCAGTTTCGTGGACAGTTGGTGGTTTGCTTGAAGCCGATGATCGAAAGAAATTTGATGCATATCTTCGCACAATTGCTCGAGCAGGCTGCATGCCGAAAGTTGGCGAGAATGAGACAATATTTGAATATTTTGTCAATAATTCAGGAGAGTGGACTCTTTGGAGACCCCCCAAATGGCATTATCCTTCAAATTCGGAGAAATTGGATTTTTCCAACTTGCTGGTTCCAACTATGGATTCCACAAGGGCTTCATATAATTGTGTTCATATCCACAAGCAACGAAAAGCTGTCTGTCTGGTTGGTGCGGAAGGAACAGCGAAGACCTCTACAGCTTTGATGTTTTTTGGGACACTGGACTCTTCTGAAATGCTGGTTAAACGAGTGAACTTCTCCAGTGCCACTACACCATTTATGTGCCAATCAGCTGTTGAGGTTGAGCTTGAGAAGCGAGGTGGTAGGAATTTTGGTCCGCCTGGTGGGAAAGCGATGACAATATTCATCGATGATATTTCTATGCCAGAGGTTAACAAATGGGGTGATCAACCAACTTTGGAAATGGTTCGACTGATTGTTGAGTTTGGTGGATTTTGTTTCTTGGACAAAGATAAGCGAGGTGATTTTAAAGTTTGTGAAGATTTGCAGTATATGGCCGCAATGCAACATCCAACTGGAGGGAAGAATGATATTCCAAATCGATTGAAACGTAACTTTTTCATTTTCAATTTGGTGTTACCGTCAATAACGTCAATCAATGATATATATGGTCAAATGTTGGCAGGACGGTTCCCAAGCGGAAACACGTCAGAGGACACCCTCGCAGTCGTCAACAAGTTGACAAATGCGACTATTGAACTTTGGAGAACCATGAAGGATAAAATGTTGCCTACTCCTGCAAAATTCCATTACATTTTCAATTTACGTGAGCTTTCAAGAGTATTTCAAGGAATTTTGCTCACCCCCAAGGAGACCATTCGTACAGGAGGGTATAGATGTGAGCAGAAGGTAGCAAAATTTCAAGGAGGAGGTGTAACTTTGCTCCAAATTTGGAAGCATGAGTGTGGCAGAGTTTTTGCTGATAAGTTGACGAATTTGAAGGATAAAGCAACATATGAAAAGTTTATGGAGAATCAACTTGTAGTCAGCTTTGGTCATCAACTAGCTGAAGAATGCAAAGGAGCATTTTATATGGTCAACTTTTTGCGTCCTGATGTAATGGATGAAGAGGGTGTTCTTGTGGAAGAGGCTCCAAAAATGTATGAACCAGGAGGAAACCTTGATGCAGTGAGACCCGAAGTTCAAAAGTTTTTGGATAAGTTTAATAGTGACTTCCCTGCAAAGAAAATGGAATTAGTTCTTTTCAATGATGCATTGGAGCATTTGTTGAGAATCAACAGATTGATGGAAATGCCTCGTGGTTCAGGCCTTTTGGTGGGTGTTGGAGGATCTGGAAAACAGTCTCTAACACGACTTTCTTCTTACATATCCAGATGTATGAACTTTCAAGTGACCTTAACAAAACAGTATAACAAGAATTCCTTCTTGGAAGACTTAAAAGTTTTGTTCAAGTCAGCAGGACATCTTTGCAGGCCAACAACTTTTATTTTCACTGAGTCAGAGATTAAAGATGAGGTTTTCCTTGAATACATCAACAGTGTGTTGTTGACAGGGGATGTTCCAGGCTTGTTTGCAAAGGACGAAATTATGGCTATCACTGCAGATCTTCGAAACAAATTTGTGAAAGAAAGACCGAATTTGGAAGATACTCAAGATAATCTTAAGCAGTACTTCATTGATAAAGTTAGAGACAATCTTCATCTAATGATTTGCATGTCACCTATGAATCCCAAATTTCCTATTCGGGCTAGAAAGTTTCCAGGCATTATCTCATGTCCAACAATTGATTGGTTTTTGCCATGGCCTGCCGAAGCTTTGGTGGCCTTATCTCAGGCTTTCATAAAGAATTTTCACATTGAATGCACTCCTGAAGTGAAACAAGGATTAATGATTCATATGGGTATGGTCCACAGCATGGTGACTGAGGTGTGTGATGAGTATTTTGTCAAAATGAGAAGGCGTGTGTATCAAACTCCTAAGTCGTATTTGTCCTTCATTCAGAACTTCATTGTGCAATACTCTGCAAAGTTGGCAGAATTAAAGATCAAGGAAGGAAGAGTCAATTTAGGCTTGCAAAAACTCATTCAAGGTGCTCAAGATGTTGAAGATATGAAAAAAGTGTTGGCTGAGGAGCAGATTAAACTTGAAATTGCAACTGTTGAAACCAATAAGATGTTGGCATCACTTGAAATTTCGTCCGCTGAGGCGAAGAGAGAGAGTGACAAGGTTACAACAATCAAGAATAAGTGTCTTGCTGATTCTCAAAGAATTGCTGGAGAGAAAGCGGCATGTATGGCTGATTTAGCAAAAGCTCAACCTTTTGTGGATGAAGCTGAGACTGCTATTCGATCAATCAAGCCTGCGGATATTCAAGAGGTTAAGAGATTCGCGAATCCTGCACATGTTATTCAACTCGTCTTTGACGGCATTTTGCTTCTCTTCAAGCTTCCTATGAACCCTCCTCGCGCTGCTAAATTGAACGTTGCAAAGCAAGACATCAATTTTATTGAGCCTTCTTTTCGTCCTCATGGAGTTTCGTTGATGAATCAGGCTGATTTCTTGAAGCAGGTCATTGATTTTGGTACATTTGGTAAAGATTTGATCAACGAAGAAACCATTGAGTTTTTGAGTTGTTACATTGAGTTGGAGGGTTTCAATGCAGCAGTTGCCAAGAATGCTTCCAAAGCGGCAGAAGGTTTGTGCACGTGGGTGAGAGCCATGAAATTCTACCACGAAGCTTCAAAGATTGTCAAGCCTAAATTGGAGGCTCTCTCTGTTGCAGAGGCTAATCTTGATGCAGCTAACAAAGCACTCTTCGCTGCTGAGCAAAGGTTGGAAAGCTGTCAAGCTCGATTGAATGAGCTTCAGGCAATGTTTGACACTCAAATGGCAGAGAAAAAACGAATTGAGGATGGTGCACTTTCTCTTCAGCGCAAGATGACAATGGCATCACAGTTGATTGGTGGCCTGGCTGGAGAGCGAATTCGTTGGACAGAAGATTCCAACAATTTTAGTGACACCAAGAGAAGATTGGTTGGAGACTGTGCTGCAGCTTGTGCTTTTGTTTGTTACTGTGGTCCTTTTAATCAGGAGTTCAGAAAATATCTAATTGAAGAAAAATGTGCAGCTGACTGCATCAGTCGAGGTGTTCCTCTATCGAAGGGATTGGATATCATCAGTTTTATGGTTGATGTTGGTACGATAGGTGATTGGAATATGCAAGGCTTGCCAGCTGATCCTTTATCCATTCAAAATGGTATTTTGGTGACCAGAAGCAGCAGATTCCCCTTGATGATTGATCCACAAGGACAAGCGCTCAACTGGATCAAGAATCGGGAGCATGCAAACGTTCCTACATGGGGACAAACGACATTGACTGATACCAAGTTAAAAGATAAATTAGAATTCTGCATGAGTGACGGGCTGGCGTTGATAATTGTTGGCGTTGAGGAAGAGATCGATCCTATGTTGGATCCTGTTCTGGAGAAACAGATCATTGTCAAAGGGAGAAGAAAGTTCGTTAATGTATCTGACAAGATGATGGATTTCGATGATAAATTTATGCTTTATTTCATAACAAGACTTCCAAATCCCAATTTCTCTCCCGAGTTGCAAGCAAAAACTACTGTTGTTGACTTCACTGTGACGCAGAAAGGTTTGGAAGAGCAGCTTCTCGGTCGAGTGATCGCTAAGGAACAGAAAGCTCTGGAAGATCAGTTGACAAGTGTTCTTGAAGAAGTGAATATGAATACAAAAGCATTGCTTGCTTTGGATGCATCTCTTTTGGAGCGATTAACATCAAATACTGGAAATCTTCTTGAAGATGAAGAGTTGATTGGTGTTCTTGCCAATACTAAAGCGAAAGCAGCTGAAGTGAAACTTAAATTGAGTGCTGCTGCCGACACCAAATCTAGTATTGCGGAGAAGAGAGAGCAATTCAGACCAGTTGCAACCAGAGGATCTGTCCTTTATTTTTCTATTGTCGAAATGTCCAATGTCAATTGCATGTATCAAACCTCACTTACTCAATTTTTGGAGCTCTTTATTGCATCCATGGACAAATCAGAAAAGGCGTCGTTGGCTTCGAAGAGGGTTGCCAATATTATTGACACAATGACTTATTTGGTGTATCGTTATGTCAATCGTGGTTTGTATGAGGCAGACAAGCTGACATTCATCATTTTGGTAACTGTCAAGATTATGGTAACTGCGGGTTCTCTGAGACAATCAGACTTGACGCTATTCCTTCGCGGTGGTGCTGCTCTGGATATTAACAGTGTGAGAAGAAAGCCATTTGGCTGGATTTCAAATGAAGCGTGGTTAAACGTTGTGGAACTGTCGCAATCACTAAAATTCTTCGCAGACCTTCCGAACGAAATGTCTGCGAACGAGGCCATGTGGAGAAGATGGTATGAAGACAATGAACCTGAAGCCATCGCAATTCCAGATTATGAAGGGCGTTTGTTGGAAAGTAAGAATGTTGGTGCTTTTTATAGATTGTTGTTATTGAGATCTCTTCGAGTTGATCGTTGCATGCTGATGTGCAGATGGTTTGTTAGAAATATTGAGGAGATGGGTCCTCGGTTTGTTGAACCAGTGACGGATACCATTGAATCTATATATGATGGTATGGTATCTCACACTCCTGTAATATTCTTGTTGTCTATGGGAGCAGATCCTACCGAGTCAATTGAAGGTTTGGCAAGAAAGCGGAAGCTTCCAAGTCCAGCTGTCATATCTATGGGAGAAGGCCAGGAACCTGTTGCTATTAAGGCTATGCATGCTGCTGCCGCCAATGGTGGTTGGGTTTTGCTTCAGAATTGCGAACTTGGATTGGAATTGATGCAGACCATGGAGGAATTTTTGGACAAATTAAAGGAGGGAATGGATCCCAACTTCAGGCTCTTTATCACTGCTTTACCTGACAAAGTTTTCCCTCTTGGATTACTTCAGATGTCCACTAAAGTAACTAATGAGCCACCTGCTGGATTGAAGGCTGGAATATTGCGTTCCTTTACTGTAATTGTTGATCAGGATAGGTTGGAGCGTGTGGATCAAGGTGCTGCTCAATGGCGCCAACTTCTTTTTGCTCTGTGTTTCTTGCATTCCATTGTTCAGGAGAGAAGAAAATTTGGCTCTCTTGGATGGTGTATTCCTTATGAATATAACAACGGTGATTTGACTGCTTGTATTTTGTTCTTGGAAAAGCATTTGTACAATGGATCAATTTCTTGGCCGACATTCCAGTACATGGTTTGTGAAGCTCAATATGGCGGTAAGATCACCGATAATATGGATAGAAGGATGTTTAGAACTTACACACAAGTGTGGTTGACTAATGCTACTTGTGGAGATGGCTTTTCCTTCAATCCGAAATCAGCAATATTCAAAATGCCTGATAATTTTGTGTACAAGTGTGACAACTACGAGACAATTTCTCAATACCATCACTACATCAAAGCCTTCCCTGAAATTGACTCTCCTGAAATATTTGGTCTTCATCCCAATGCAGACCTTACATTCCGCGTCAAAGAAGTCAATGGATTGCTCAATACCCTTGGGGAGACACAGCCTAAAGGCGGAGGAGGTGGTGGTGAAGGGTTGTCTCGAGAAGATATTGTTTTTGAGAAAGCCCAAGAGATTGCAGGCAGACTGCCACCAGATTATATTGAAGATGACTACAAGGTGAAGATTCAGAAGCTTGGAGGGTTGACAGTCCCGTTGAACATTTTCTTGTTCCAAGAAATTCAACGATTGCAGAAAGTTATTTCGAGAGTTGGTTTTATGTTGACGCAACTGAGACTTGCTATTAATGGTGAGGTGGTGATGACTGAGGAACTTCAGTTGTGTCTTGATGCCTTGTTCGACGCCAAAGTACCTCAGACATGGCTGTTCACTGTTGCCGGAGACGAATTTTCTTGGATTTTGCCGACATTGGGTCTGTGGGTGTCTTCTTTATTGCTTCGCGATGACCAAGATCGCGAGTGGTTGACCAAAGGACGACCCAATAGCTATTGGTTGACTGGATTTTTCAATCCTCAGGGCATGTTGACCGCAATGAAACAAGAAGTGTGCAGGAAACATCAGAAAGATGCCAACAAATGGGCACTGGATGATATTGTCTACCACACGGAAGTTACCACCTACGACAAGGTGGATCATGTTCGTAATCCACCAGCTGAAGGTTGTTATATACACGGATTGTTCTTGGAAGGCGCTGCTTGGTCTCGTGATCAACAGTTGCTTGTTGAAAGTGAACCGAAGACTTTATTTGTTCAAATTCCTGTGCTGTGGGTATCTGCGAATTTGAAGAATGACGAGCTCAAGTCAAGAAGGGATACATTTGGAGCGTGGGGTCCTTATGAGTGCCCGTGCTACAAGTATCGGTGTCGAACTGACCGATTCTTGATATTCATGGTCAATCTTAAATGCACAATGGAGAAGAACCCTAACTTTTGGACACTGAGAGGCGTGGGATTGTTGTGCAACACAGACTAGTTGGCTGGGCTGGGCTGGGCTGGCCTTCAGGTGTGATACTATTTTAAGTAGAAAAGAAAATTATATTTTATAATGTTTAATTAAAGTAACTTACTAGTCC
>Ga0272412_1000295_pt1 | contig 13993 bp, 9 predicted proteins | sample WWTPWeurt_MetaT_FD_193540 | JGI IMG/M metagenome (GOLD analysis project Ga0272412, IMG submission 193540) | Metatranscriptome of activated sludge microbial communities from WWTP in Nijmegen, Gelderland, Netherland - WWTP Weurt (Metagenome... | ecosystem: Engineered > WWTP > Aerobic digester >...
CTTACGCCGGTCACCCGGCGTGGGCAGAGCAGGACTCGATGCCGCCGCCCATCCCGAAAACACCCGGCGGGATGGATGTAGTCGATACGGCTAGCGCCGCACCCGGTTTCAAAGCCGCTGAAACCGTGCCCGCTTCTCCGCAAGACGCCCTGCAACGGCTGCTGAACGGCAACCAACGCTTCGTCGCCAACCGCCTGCTCGAACCGAATCACTCGCCGGAACGCCGCGCCGAGATTTCCAAGTCGCAGCAGCCTTTCGCCACCATTTTCGGCTGCGTCGACTCGCGGGTGCCGCCAGAAATCATTTTCGATCAGGGGCTGGGCGATCTGTTCGTGATCCGCACTGCCGGTCAGGTCATCGACGAAGCGGTGCTGGGCAGTATCGAATTTGGCAGCCTGGAACTGAAAATCCCGCTGATCCTGGTCTTGGGCCATGAACGCTGCGGCGCGGTCAAGGCCAGCATTGAGGCGCTGGAGCACGGCGGCGAAGCCCACGGCAAAGGCAAAAGTAGAGGTAAAGCCAAACCCAGCGCCGAGCCGGGCGAGATTGGCTATCTGGTCAAAGGCATCAAACCAGCGATTGACAAAGCCCGTGCCTGGGGTATGGGCGATCTAGCCGAAAACGCCATGCGAGCCAATGTGTTACTGACGATGTCCCAGCTGAAAAAATCGCCGGTTCTGGCGGCCGCGCTGGAGAGCGGCCAGCTCAAGATCGTCGGTGGCCGCTACGATCTGGACAGTGGGCTGGTCGAGGTGTTGTTCAGCTAAGTGGGTTCCGGGCGCGATCCCGTTCCGCTGATTGCGCCCGGAATCACCGGCGTCGCGGTTCGCACGTCCAGATTCTGGGCGCGATGCCGGAGGGCGTGATCCATCAGCACCAGCGCCAACATCGCCTCGGCAATCGGGGTCGCACGGATCCCGACGCAGGGATCATGGCGGCCCTGGGTCACGACTTCGACCGGTTCGCCACGCAGGTTAATCGTTCGCCCCGGCAAGCGCAGGCTGGAGGTCGGCTTCAACGCCATACTGGCGATGATGTCCTGACCGGTGGCGATTCCGCCCACAATCCCGCCAGCATGATTGCTCAAAAACCCCTCCGGCGTCAGTTCATCCCGATGCTCCGTACCGCGCTGCTCCACCACGGCAAATCCGGCCCCGATCTCCACCCCCTTGACCGCATTGATGCTCATCAGCGCATGGGCAATGTCGGCGTCCAGCCGGTCAAACACCGGCTCGCCCCAGCCTACCGGCACCCCGCTGGCGATCACTGTGACTCGCGCCCCAATGGAATCGCCGGATTTACGTAGCGCGTCCATGAACTGCTCCAATTCCGCTACTCTATCCGGGTCCGGGCAGAAAAACGGATTGTTGTCGACTGCCTCCCACACCAATCGGGCCGGGCGAATCGGGCCAAGTTGGGCCAGATAGCCGCGAATGACCACTCCGTAGCGCTCCTGCAGATATTTACGGGCAATCGCCCCCGCCGCCACTCGTAGCGCCGTCTCCCGCGCTGAGGAGCGACCGCCGCCCCGGTAGTCGCGGAGGCCGTATTTATGGTGGTAGGAATAATCGGCGTGGCCGGGCCGAAACCGATCCATAATTTCACCATAATCTTTGGATCGCTGATCCACATTCTCAATCAGCAACCCGATGGGCGCACCGGTGCTTCGGCCTTCAAACACCCCGGACAGGATGCGGACCTGATCCGGTTCGCGGCGTTGGGTGGTATGGCGGCTCTGGCCGGGCCGCCGTCGATCCAGATCGCGCTGTAAATCGGCCTCAGCCAGCGCCAGGCCGGGCGGGCAGCCGTCAACAATCGCGCCCAGCGCAGGGCCGTGGCTTTCGCCAAAGGTGGTGACAGCGAACAGTTTGCCAAAGGTGTTGCCGGACATGCGAATCCCAATCCTTAGCCGGCCAGCGCCGCCATCCAGCGCCGCCAGACGTTGCATGAATATTGAATGAATCGGCGCAAAGCATGCCGAAAGCGTGTGGACAGCACCCCACCCCGAGCAGATTTTTTGCCGGAAGCCGGGCGACTTCCTAAAATTCAGAGCATAGGTCATGGAGCGCCGATTCGACGCCGCATCCGCGACCCCGGTCTAACCGGGCACGATCATGCCGCCGGAATGCGGTCACTGCCTACCACGAGATTCAAATATGCAGATTCCAGGCTATCAAATCGAGCGCGAACTCGGCCAAGGCGGCATGGCGATAGTTTACCTCGCCATGCAAGAGTCGCTGCACCGCCATGTCGCCTTGAAAGTCATCAAGCCGATCCTCACCACCGATGAGGAATTCGCTCAGCGTTTTCTTCGCGAAGGCCGGATCATTGCCCAGCTCAGCGATCCGCACATCGTCACCGTCTATGACATCGCCTCCTATGAGCAGACCTACTACCTGTCGATGGAGTACCTGCCGGGCGACACCCTGCAACAGCGCATCCGCAACGGCTTGCCGCTGGCTGAGGTGCTGACGATCGCCAAGGCCATTGCCGACGCCCTGCATTACGCCCACCGACGCGGCATCATTCACCGCGACATCAAGCCGCAGAACATCCTGTTCCGGGAAAACGGCGCGCCGGTGCTGACCGACTTTGGCATCGCCAAAACCCTCGGCACCAGCACTATCATGACCCGCACTGGCCTGTCTCTGGGCACTCCGCGCTATATGAGTCCAGAACAGATTCGCGGCGAAGAAGTCGATGCCCGCGCCGATCTTTACAGCTTCGGGGTGCTGTTCTACGAAATGCTGACCGGCAACGTCCCCTACACCGCCAATGACAGTTTCGCTCTGGCGATGATGCACGTTACGGCCCCGATCCCGGAGCTGCCGCCCAATTTGGGCCGCTTTCAACCGCTGTTGACCCGACTGCTGGACAAGGATCCCAACCAGCGTTTCCAGAACGGCCAGGAATTCATTACCGCTCTGGAGCTTCTGGAGAAAAACCCTAACGCCGATCTATTCAGCGTGACCGGCCCTACCCGACAAATCGCCACCCCCACTGACCAGAAGCGCCGGCGTAGCCGGAAAATCGCTGCGTCAGTGGCGATTCTGGCAAGCGCGGCGCTGGCAGGCGGTGGTTATCTGTTTTTTCAGGAGGAATCCCCGTCGATCCCGACCCTGCCTCTGGTCATCTCAAACCCCACTCCGCCGCTGGAAGTCCCCGCTGTTGATCCCGCCGCCCAGCGTCGGGCGCAGGCGGAATCCCTGTTGGCCGAAGCCCGCCAGCAGCAACAGGCCGGCGCGCTGCAAGACAGCTTGGCCCGCATCGACCGGGGTTTGCAACTGGCGCCGGATCATCCTGAATTGCTGGCCCTGCGCGAAGAGGCGACCCGGCTGATAAACGACGCTAGCACCCACAAAGTCGGGGAAGAACAGCAGCAACAAGCGCAATTACAGGCTGAACAGTTTCTCGAACAGGCTCGACGCGCCCGGCAGGAAGGCGCCTTCGCCCTGAGTCTGGTGCATATCGAGCAGGGTTTGCAGGCCATGCCCACCCACCCGGGCTTGCTGGCCCTGAAACAGGAGGTGCTGACACAACAGGCCAACCTGAATAGCCAGGAAGAGGCTGCCCGCCGCCAGGCTGAAGCAGCCAAACGGCAGAAGGCTGAAGCTGAGCAGCGCCAGCGCAAAGCCGATGAACTACTGGCCCGGGCGCAGGATTCGCAACGCAATCGTGCTTACGAAACCAGCTTGTTGCAGATCGAACAGGGGTTGCAACAAGCGCCCGATCACGCCCGGCTACTGGCGCTGCGCGAGGCGGTCCGCAACCAGTTGCGCGAGGCTAAAGCTTCACCACCGCCAGAACCGGTAGCCAAACCGCCGGTGGACGAGAACGCTCGCCTGGCGGCGCTGCTGCGTGAGTGCGACGCACACCTGCGGGCCAACCGACTGACTTCCGGCAAGGGCGGCAACGCCTCTGATTGTTACGGCGAGGTGCTTAAACGGGATCGCGGCAACGCCCAGGCCCTGGCCGGTCTCGACCGAATCGCCGAGCGCTATGCCGATATCGCGGCGGCTGCAGTGCAGCGCGGCAATGCCAAGCAGACCAAGAATGCGCTGGAGCAGTTGGCGAGGCTTAACCCGAATCATCCCCGATTGACCGAGCTGCGTGAGCAGCTGGCCCGGACGGAAACCACCGCCAAAGCTTCCCCGGCGGAACCACCGCCAAAATCGGACTCGTCCGAGCCAGCAGCCGTTTCCCAACCGTCGGAACCGGGAGTGACCCAGGTCCTCGCCGAGGATCGCCATACCCGGCTTTCAAAAACTGAAACCAAGGATACTGTCAGCCTGCTGGAAACCACCGCGCCGCAAGGCATCCTCAATCCGACCCAACCCGAGCCGTCTACCCAGCCGCGCACCGCAGAACAAGCCTGGGCGGCCATTCGGAACAGTGACGATCCCGCTGAGATAGAGCAATTTCTGTCCACCTATCCAAAAAGCCGGCAGGCCAGCGCCGCCCGGACCCGCTTAAAGCAATTGCAAAAACAACCGCCAGCGGCCGACAGACCAGCTCAATTGATCGTGCGAGCCGATGTCGAGGATGCAGAAATTTCGATCAATGGTCGTCGAGTGGGTACCGTGCCGATGCAGATTGAAATCAAGCCAGGTTCTTATCGGGTGCGGGTCAGTCGGGAAGGCTACGGCGACTGGAATGGCAAGGTCGATTTGGCCGCCGGCGATGAAAGCACCCTCAGCGCCGTTCTACCAAGCCAAAAAAACTGGAAACCGCCGCGGCCCACATCGGAACCCGAACTGGAACCGGAACCGAAGCCCCAAGCAGAAGCACCCAAACCCCGCGCCCCGGAAACCCAGACAGCTTCCCGTTCGGGACAATCAGCTAATTGCCTGCGCGGCAATTGTGAAAACGGTGAGGGAACCTACCGCTATCCCGACGGCAGCGAGTATTCCGGGGAATTCCGCAACGCCAAGATGCACGGCGAAGGCGCCTACACCTATGCCGGGCGTGGCGAGAAATACGTCGGCGAATGGCGCGGCGGCGTCATCAACGGCCAAGGAACCTACTATTACCGCAGCGGCAACCGCTACCAGGGCGAGTGGCGCAATGGCCGGAAAAGCGGCCAGGGCACCTATACCTACGCCAACGGCGATAAATACGTCGGTGATTTTGAAAACGATCAGCCAAATGGACAGGGCACGTACTATTACAGCTCCGGCGACCGTTATACCGGGGAGTGGCGCAACGGGCGGAAAAGCGGCCAGGGCGTCCTGTATGAGAATGGTCAAAAGATCGTTGGCGAGTGGCGCAATGACCAGAAAGTGCAGGTTCACATTGAGCAGTGAGCAGGCAAACGCACGGATATCCTCCCCGTCCTGAAGGGGAGCCTTCCGCGCAACTCCGGCAGACTTTAGCAGGACTCTTTCCGGGGCCGGTTCTTCAATACGGCGGCCCCGGTCAACTATCCATTTCCAGCAGCGGAAAATCATCATAGTCGCGCACCAGTCGAACCGCCCGTTGCCAGACCGGATTATGGCGCAACCGTTCCAGAGTCAGATGGCCGCGTCCATGCATCCGGATCAGCCGCGCCTGAGTCACAGGATCCGGGGTATGCCGCAAGTGATCAAGGATGGCGGCGGCGGCATGGCGATCATTGCAACTGAGCACCATGTCGCAACCCGCCGCCAGGGCCGCACGCGCCCGCTCCGGTGGCGGCCCGATCTCCTGAGCGCCGGCCATGTCCAGATCGTCGCTGAAAATCACCCCCTGGAATTCCAGCCGCCGGCGTAGAATATCCTTCAGCCAGCGTGGGGAAAAACCGGCCGGGCGCTCATCCACCTGCGGATACAACACATGCGCCGGCATCAACGCCGCCAGCCCGTAATGAATCATCCGTTCAAAAGCCAGCAGATCAGTCCCGGCCAGCTCGTCGTAAGGACGCGGGTCCACCGGCAGTTCCAAATGCGAATCAGCGGCGATCCCGCCATGCCCAGGAAAGTGCTTGCCCACCGCTTCCATGCCGGCTTTTTGCATTCCACTCATGTAAGCATGCGCCAGATCAGCCACCACTTCGGGATCGTGGTGAAACGCCCGGTCGCCGATAATCCCGCTGACGCCGTGATCCAGATCCAGCACCGGCGCGAAACTCAGATCAACCCCGACCGCCCGCAATTCGGCCGCCATCAGCCAGCCGGTCACCCGCGCCAACTGTTCAGCCCGCAGCGCATCCCGGTAGTAGATTTCACCGAGCCGACCCACTGCCGGCAACCGGCTAAACCCGTCGCGGAAGCGCTGGACTCGGCCTCCCTCGTGATCCACCGCGATCAGCAAGCGTGGCTGCCGCAGGGCGTGAATCGCAGCAGTCAACGCAGCGATCTGATCCGGTGAGTGATAATTGCGGGCAAATAAAATTACCCCGCCCACCAGCGGATGCCGCAGCATCTCACGGTCTACGGCGCTCAGCTCCCCACCATCCAGCCCCAGCATCACCGGTCCCAGCGCCATCGTCACTCCCGCAGCAAGTCGTTTGAACTGAAATTAACCTTATGATAACCCCTAATCCGCCCGTCGCCAGTTGAAAGGTTCTCTATGCCAGTTTTCCGTTTGCAGCCTCTCTGGTTGGGTCCTCTGGCATGGTCGGCGCTGCTGATTCTGACAGCGCTGGCGGGCGATTTGGCGCTCGCCGATCCCAGTGGTTCTGTCCAGGAATCCGCCGTAACGCCCGACTTTGGGATGATGGTGCGTTATGTGTTCTGGGCGTTGATCGCAGTCACCGGGATCGCAGTGGCCGCCTTGTTGTGGTCCTGGTTGCTCGGGCGACGGGTGGCGCAGCGCACTCGCCAATTGCGGCGGGAACTGAACGAGCGCCGCCAGGTGGAATTAGCGCTGCGAGAAAGCGAAGCACGGTTTCGCGATGTCACCGAAGCCGCCAGCGACTGGATCTGGGAAATGGATGATAACCTGCGCTTTACCTATCTCTCGGAGCGATTTTACGCTCTGACCGGCATCGCCCCGCAGCATGTCCTGGGCCGCGCGCGCTGGGAACTGGCCACTGGCGATTCGGCTGCCGAGCGGGAAAAGTGGCGCCGGCATCGGGAATTGCTGGAACAACACCTGCCGTTCCGCGACTTCGCTTATCAGACCGGGATTGGCGACCGCCACGGCGAGGGCCGCTATCTCAAAGTCAGCGGCAAACCGGTTTACGATGGGCAGGGCCAGTTTCGCGGCTATCGCGGCACCGGCACGGACATCACCGAACAGATCAAGGCTGAAACTGCCTTGCAGGAAAGCGAATTGCGGCTACGCCAGATCATCGATCTGGTGCCGCACATGATCTTCGCCAAGGACCGCTACGGTCACTTTCTGCTGGCCAATCGCGCTACTGCCGAAGCGTTCGGCCTGACCGTCGCTGAACTGGTCAACCGTTCCCATTGCATCACGTATGGCGCCGACGGCGAAGCTGAACGGATGCTGAGCGATGATCTGGAAGTGATCGAAAGCGGCGCATCCAAATTCATTGCCGAGGAGACCTTCACCGATTACACCGGTCAGGCGCAGACCATGCAGACCACCAAAATCCCCTTCACCACGCCCGGCCTGGGCGAAACTGCGGTGCTGGGGGTTTCAATCAACATCACCGCGCAGAAACGCGCCAAGGAAGAAGTGGCGCGAATGCGGCTCTATCTCAAGAACATCATCGATTCAATGCCTTCCGTGCTGATCGGGGTTGATCCCTGGGGTTATATCACCGTCCTCAACCAGCAAGCTGAGCAGGTCAGCGGCCTGTCGTGGGAAACGGCCCAAGGCCGGTTTTTCGGTGATGTATTCCCGCAATTGGAGGGCCAGTTCGAACAGGTGCGGCAGGCAATCCGGCTCGGTCAGCCAATCAAAACTCCCCGCATGACCCTCGAGGTCGAAAGCGAACTGCATTATGCCGATGTGATGGTCTATCCTTTAATGGCGGATGGAGCGAGCGGGGCGGTGATCCGGCTGGATGACGTGACGAGCCGGGTGCGAATCGAGTCAATGATGGTGCAAACCGAAAAGATGCTCTCAGTAGGTGGACTGGCGGCGGGCATGGCCCATGAAATTAACAACCCGCTCGGCGCGATCCTGCAAGGCAGCCAGAACATCCAACGGCGCATTGCTCAGGATATGCCGCAGAACCGCGCCGTTGCCGCCGCTATCGGCGTCGATCTGGAGCGTCTCAATCGTTATCTGGAGCAACGCGGCGTCCAGCATTTTCTGGATGGCATCCGGGAAGCCGGGGTTCGGGCGGCCAAGATCGTCGCTGATATGCTGTCGTTTAGCCGACGCAGCGAGTCGCATTTCGGCCTGGTGGATCTTGAAGAGATGCTGGAAACCGTCCTGCGCTTGGCCGCCAGCGACTACGATCTGAAAAAGAAATATGATTTCAAGCGCATCCAGATCAATCGCGACTATGACCCAGCGCTGCGTCTGGCTTATTGCGATAAGACTGAAATCGAACAGGTGATCCTGAACCTGCTTAAGAACGCTGCCCAAGCCATGACGGATGAAGGCACCCCGGACCCGACGATCATCTTGCGCACCCGCCGCGAACCGGACGCGCTCTTGATTGAGGTGATTGACAATGGTCCCGGCATGGATGAAAAAACCCTCAAGCGAATTTTTGAGCCGTTTTTCACCACCAAGGATGTAGGCGCCGGGACTGGACTGGGCTTGTCAGTTTCCTACTTCATTGTGACCGAGCAACATCATGGTCGGCTGTCGGTGAGCTCGAAACCGGGTCAGGGCGCCCGTTTCAGCATTCGCCTGCCTTTACGCCGGGGGGCGTTATCATGACGACTGCCACGATGGACTGGGTGTTGATTGTCGATGACGAAGCGATGGTTCGGGAAAATCTGAAAGCCTATCTGGAAGACGAAGGCCTGCGGGTCGCGGCGTTTGAAGCAGTGACTCCGGCGCTAGACTGGCTCCAGCAAGGTGGAAGCTGCCGGGTGTGCATCATGGACATGCGTTTGCCGGACATGGACGGCAACACCGCGATTCGCATCCTGCACCACCGCTATCCACTGATGGCGTTTCTGATTCATACCGGCTCTTCCAGCTACAGTCTGCCCGAAGATCTGCGGGCGATGGGCTTGGACGACGGCTGCATCTACCATAAGCCCCTGACTGACATGGGGCCATTGGCGGCAGAGGTGCGAGTTCTGGCCGGGGAGGGCCGACCATGAACACTGCCCCGACCCGCATCCTGACCATCGAAGATGAACCGATGGTGCGTGAAATCCTGACCGCCTACATGGAAGACAGCGGCTTCGAGGTCATTCAGGCCGGCGATGGTTGGACCGGCATTGATCTGATTCGCCGTGAACAGCCCGATCTGGTGCTGTGCGACCTGCGGATGCCAGGCATGGATGGTTTGCAAGTACTGGCGGTGGTGACCCGCGAGTTTCCTGACCTGCCGATTCTGGTGGTTTCCGGGATGGGCGGGATGAGCGACGCCATTCAGGCGCTCAAACTAGGGGCTTGGGACTATGTGACCAAGCCGATTGAGGACATGGCCGTGCTGGAGCACGCCATCGCCCACGCTCTGGAACGCGCCCGGCTGTTGCGAGAGAACCGCGAGCATCGCGAACACCTCGAAGTAGTCAACGAACAATTGCGGCAGACCGTGCGCCGCTTGCAGGAAGACGAGGCGGCGGCGCGGCGTATCCAGTTTCAGTTACTGCCGGAAAACAACAAGCAGTTTCGCCAGTACCGGTTTAGCCGCCATTTGTTGACCTCGCAGTACCTGAGCGGCGATTTCGTCGACTATTTCGCGATTGATGGCGACCACCTCGGCTTCTATATCGCCGATGTGTCCGGCCACGGTGTGTCGTCGGCTTTCGTAACGATCATGCTCAAAAGCTACATTGGCCGCTACCGGGAATTGCACCGCCAGAATCGCGATCGAGGCATCCTCAACCCGGCAGAAACCCTTGGTCGGCTGAACCGCGAAATTTTTAGCTGCCACATGGATAAGTATCTGACCATCTTCTATGGCGTCATTCACTGGTCGAGCAACCAGTTGCGCTACAGTAGCGGCGGGCAGTTCCCCTTTCCAATCCTCTTTGACGGCGAGCAGGCCCACTTTGTCGGCAAGAAAAGCCTGCCAATTGGCCTGTTCGATTTCGCCAGTTATCAGAACGAAACCCTCTCCTTGCCCTCACGTTTTACCTTGGCGCTGATTTCAGACGGCATTCTGGAAACCCTGCCGCAAACTACCCTGCGCGACAAACAGACCTTTCTGCTGGAACTGGCCGGCGGCATCGATCTGACTATCGAGAATCTAATCCAGGAACTGGGCCTCGATGAAACCGGTCCCTTGCCGGATGACGTGACCCTGTTGCTGGTGCAGAGGGCGGATTGAGATGAACAACGGCGGCGCGGCATTCTATGTCAAGCAGGGCAGCGTCTATATCCTCAAGCTGGTTGGCGATATCCGCTATACCATGGGCTGTGCGCTGGGTGATTTTCTGGATGGCCTGTTCGCCCGCACCGACTACGACGACATCGTCGTTGATCTGACCGAGGCCCACTCCATCGACAGCACCAGTCTGGGTTTACTGGCTAAAATTGCTAATTTCAACCAACAGCGTTTTTCCCATAAAACCACTCTGCTATCCACCAACCCCGACGTCAATCAAATCCTGGACACCATGGGGTTTTATGACATCTTCACCATCCGCGACACCGGCGCCGCCATTAGCACCGCCTTGCAGCCTCTGGTTGATCAAGGTCTGTGTAAGGATGAACTGACCCGGATTGTATTCGAAGCCCATCAGACCCTGAGCGAACTGAATCCCCGCAACCAGCAGGCGTTTCAGGGGGTGTTGGACAATCTGCGATCCCAAATGGGCAACCAGTAGAGTGTCATTTTGCACAGTAAATTCATAATGTTGCCTTCTTATAAGAAAGCGTGCTCCTGAAAAGATTAAGTAGAATCAGGAGAAATGGTGTCAAGCGCTTCTTTTTAAAAGCAGTCATCGTTGCGGACACCCCACTTTTCCTCCTCGGTCTTTACCTTTGGGCCAGGGTTTCTCGCGGAGAATTCTGATGACGCCATTGCCCACTGTTTATTGGCCCTCGGTTGCGCTGATCGCCTTGGTGTTCAGCCTCCTGACGGGTTGTGGCGGCGATGAGGATCCCACCCCGCTGGCCTATCCAAAAACCATTGCCGACAGCCGCGCCGCGATCCAACAGCGGCTTATTGACACGGATACGCCCTCCGCTTCCGTGGCGCTGATTGATGGTGAGCGTATCGTCTGGAGCGAAACCTTCGGCAATCTGGACAAGGCGACGCAAACAGCCCCTGCTCCAAGCACGATGTATGGTATCGGCTCAGTCAGCAAGCTCTTCGCCGCTATCGCCGTGATGACGCTGGTCGATCAGGGCAAGGTTGATCTTGATGCGCCGCTCGCGCAATACCTGCCCGGTTTCCGTATGGCCTCGCCCGAATATCTGCGGATCACAGTGCGCATGTTGCTCAACCATACCGCAGGTTTGGGCGGTACGGATTATCGTAACGCGTTCACCTACGCTCCGATCCTGGACTACGCCGCGCAAGTCCAACACGCCTTGACGACCCAGCGGCTCAAACATCAGCCGGGCGAGATGGCGGTATATTGCAATGACTGTTTGACGATGATCGAACCGCTAGTGGCGGCGCTATCGGGCCGGCCCTATGTCCAGTTCGTCAACGATGAAATTCTCGCGCCGCTGGGTATGGCCCATAGCCGCTTTGCGCTGGCGCCCTTTCCGGCTGGATCTTTTGCGCCGGGTTACACCGGGGACCGCGCCGATCCTCAGGAATACACCAATGGCTACGCTACGGGCGGCCTTTATTCAACACCCAGCGATATGGCCCACCTGGCAATGATGTTCATGAATGGCGGCCGGTATGGCGACGTGCGCATCCTGTCGGAGGCAGCGGTGGCCGAGATGGGCCGTGACCAGACATCACAGCTCCCTTTCAACCCTATCCCCACCGCCGCACATTGGGGACTGGGCTGGGACGGCGTAGCGCAACCCGGACTCGCCGCCGTAGGTGTGACCGCCTGGCATAAGAACGGCGGCACTCTGACCTATGCCTCAGACTTCTTTGTCGCGCCAGAGGAACGGCTGGCGGTGATGGTGACGGGCGCTTCCATCAGATTTAACCCAAGCCTCCTGGCTGAACGGATTATGCTCAACGCCTTGGCTGAACGTGGCCGCATTCCTGCAGCGCCGACGCCGTTGCCCAATGTTCCCCAACCCGAACGACCCGCGACCGACGCCGATCTAGCCGCCATCGTCGGCGATTATGCCCAATACGGCGCACTGATTCGGCTTACCGCTGCGCCCGACCGGACCTTACGGGTTTCGGCTTATAGCAATGGCGTGTGGGCTGAGACCACCAGCGGTTTAAAGCAGCGCGTCGATGGCGCGTTCTCCAGCGATGCCCAGCCGAATGTATCGTACCGAACATTTATCGCCGACGGGCGGCGCTACCTGGCCGCCGCTCGACCCGGCGGGATGGGCCATTATCTCTCAGAGATTCCCTTCGGCCAGCAGGTCCAGCCGGCGGGCCGTTTATCGGCGGCCTGGCAAGCGCGGGTCGGCCAGTCTTGGCTGGCAGTTAATGAAGATGCGCAATCCATCCCTCTGGTCCAGGGTCTGCCGCCGCGCTTTAGGCTGGAGGCGTTGGATGACTTGCCCGGTTATCTGTTCGCCACATCCGCCCTGCTGGAGACTTCGCAAATCGTCGATCCGTCCGGCAGCGATACGTTGGCGCGGATGTTCCTGAAAATCCCCGTCAATTTCGGGCGCGATATGAACGATGTGATCATTGAGACCCGCGACGGCGAGGACTGGGCGCGCTATGGCAGTTCGCTGTTCCGCCCGCAGGCTGGCGTACCCACGCTTTCAACCGGTGATAGCGCGATTACCATAGGCGCTGAAGGTCTCGCCGAGTGGCGCAAGCTGCCAGCGCCGGGTTCAGTAGCAATCCTCGGCTCTCGTGCATGGAAGCTATACGACGCCAATCTGAAGCTGCTGGCCGCCGGAGCGGGTGACGGCAACGCCAGCACCGTTTTAGCGGGCGCTTATCTGCTGCTGTATGGGGCGCCCCATACCGTGATTACATTAAGATTAATGGCTGCGCCATGACTCTTGGAGATCTCATGGAACATGAGATAGCCTCTCAACCGGCGATAAACACCCGGTCGCCCGTCGCCACCCGCTCGAATAAGTCCAGTAGATCCTGATTCCTCATTCTGATGCAACCGTGCGAAAGCGGGAGGCCCATCGGCACAGTATCCGGGCAACCGTGGATGTAGATGAAGCGGCGCAAGGTATCGGCGCTGCCGCCACGATTGAACCCCGACTCCAGCCCGGTCAACCACAAAATTCGGGTCAGAATCCAGTCCCGTTCCGGGTAACGGGCCGCCAGTTCCGGGCCGTAAATCTCGCCAGTTGGCCGCCGTCCCACCAGGACCGCATTGATCGGCAACCCAGCCCCGATTTTGATCCGGATCCTGTGCCAGCCACGCGGCGTACAACCACTGCCGCGCCGTTCGCCAAGGCCATTTTGCGCAGTCGACACTGGATAGACGGCTATTGCGCGGCCCGCTTCCCACAACGTCAACGCCTGCCCGGCGCTATTGATCCAGATCAACCGTTCGCTCATGACCAGGTCAAGTAGGGGTGACGGATCAATTGCGAATTGTAGTAGCGGATATCGTGCGAGACTTCTTCGCCTAGCCAGTCGGGCAACGCCAAGGGTTCATCGGCGCAACGCAGCTCCACTTCCGCTACGATCAGGCCGGCATTGTCGCCAGCGAATTCATCAATTTCCCATCGATGCCCGCCAAAATGCAGGTAATGACGTGTTTTTTCCAGCAACGGTTTCTCGCACAGCCGATCCAGCATCTCCTCTGCATCGACCAGCGGGATGGGATATTCATATTCGCTGCGCTGGATGCCGACCGTGCCGCTCTTGATGGTCAGAAAGCCCTGTCCAGCGGCGATCCGC
>Ga0272412_1000296_pt1 | contig 13966 bp, 25 predicted proteins | sample WWTPWeurt_MetaT_FD_193540 | JGI IMG/M metagenome (GOLD analysis project Ga0272412, IMG submission 193540) | Metatranscriptome of activated sludge microbial communities from WWTP in Nijmegen, Gelderland, Netherland - WWTP Weurt (Metagenome... | ecosystem: Engineered > WWTP > Aerobic digester >...
CAGAGTTATAATCAAAAAACTATAAATTTTTTTTTAATTTTGGAAACTACTAAATGGCAGAGTCAAGCGAACCATTTAAAGAGGCGATGGACGAGTACATACTCAACAAAGTGGCCTTCGCCTTCAACATTCGATAGAAAGTGAATCAAGACAATTTCCGGAAGAAGACTACCGCAAAGGAAGAAAACAAAGCACCAATCGATTCGTTCCTAAGCAGCAAGAACCCAGCAGAAATAGCCTATGCGATTCAGACTGGTGCCGAGCAGGCAGACCTGTACATATCTTTCCCGGGCCCGGAGAAGTTCAAGAAAAAGGGAGTAATCCTGATTAACCTAACAAAACAACCACTGACAAAGCAGTCATGTGCCAAAGAAGTGGTGATCCTAGAGCTGACGAGAAACGTACTGGAGCATCTGTACACAACTCTAAATGAGATAATGGGCCCAGTCATGCAGAACCCCGAGAACCAAATAGGGTGGACGGATCTGGTTACAAAGGATCTGATGGAGAAGTTTAACGCTTACGTGGCCTAGGTGTACGTGGTCATGGGGCTGATAAAGGGGCGCACAATGCTACCACTTCCTTCAGCCAAGCTGACTTCTTCTGATTAGACTCCCGATAAGGATAAAGCACATGTTTTTGAAGGATCAATAATAACCTGGACGAAGTAGATAAAGAACGTGTTGAAGCTGGAGCCAGAACAGGCATTAAAGCAGGGCAACGATCCGGGTCCAATGACAGAGCTGGACTTCTGGCGCAATAAAGCTGATAACCTGAACTCGATTTATGAACAGTTGCAATCAGTGGAGGTTAAGAACATCCTTCGATTCCTGGAGGGGAATAAAAGCACTTACATTAACCCATTTTCGAAATTACAGAAAGATGTGTAGAAAGCGCGTCGCGAGGCCAATGATAACTACAGATTCCTGAAAAATCTTTAAGATCCATTCGAGAAGATGGAGGGTGGATCAGCCAACGACTTCGACCTGTTACACGAGCAATTCTACCCAATAATGCACACAATCCTGCTGATCTGGAAGCACAGCAAGTACTACAACACTCCTCCTAGGTTGGTCGTGTTGATCAGAGAGATCTGCAATGCGATAATTAACAAAGCACGCGGTTTCGTGGACGGAAAAACAATCTTTGGACTGATTGATGCAAAAGACACAGGTGAGGCTTGTAACAAGCTTTAAGTGACCATTGACGTGTGCACGAAATTTAAGGATACCTATTTCGAGTACAAAGCAAAAGCTGAGGGAGGTTGGAAACTTACAACTAATGCATTGTTTGTGAGACTAGATTCATTCTTGGAGCGTTGCCACGACATCCTGCACTTAACTAACACAATTGTGCAGTTCAACAAACTCGAGAAGATCGAGCTGGGTGGGACAAAGGGTAAGACACTGACAGAGTCTATCCAATAAATCTACAAGGAGTTCGAACAGGCAGTGGAGCAGTTTACAAAAGTTGTATACGATATAATGGATATTTCCAAAAAGGAGTTTGATGACGACTTCTACGAGTTCAGATCCAAGATCAAAGAGCTGGAGAGGCGTCTAGCTTCTGTTATAACCCAAGGCTTCGACGACTACGATACTATTTATGGCCGTTTTAAACTGTTGGATAACTTCGAAGGGCTGTTGAACCGACCAATCATCCAAGACGAGCTGGAAAAGAAGCACATCGTACTATTGGAGATGTATAAGAAGGACCTTAAGGAGGTGCAATCTATCTTCCTAGAAGGTAAGCAAATGGTGGACAAAGGCCATGAGCATGCTCCTATCTTCTTGAACATGCCACCAATAGCCGGCGCACTTACATGGTGCAAGAGTCTAAAAGACCGTATTTAGGAACCTTTTGACAAGCTGGCAACATTGGGCCAGGGCATCACAGACCGTGAAGAGTATAAAGATGTGAAGAAACTGTTTGAATCCATTACAAAATCGATAATCGATTATGAGAAGGAAAAGCAGCTATCTTGGGAAAAGGATGTGGAAGAGAACTCAGAGGAGAAGTTGAAGCAAGCATTACTGCAGAAGGACGAGAGTGGCCAGGTAAAAGTCAATTTCGACCCGTTATTAACTCGGCTACTCCGTGAAGTGAAGTACTTCACTTAGTTAGAGATGCAAATCCCAACAACAGCCAACGAAATCTATTAGAAAGCCGAGATTTATCGTCGCTAAATTGTTGCACAGGACATGATCGTGCAAAACTACAATTTCATCATAACAGTGCTGCACCCAGTGGAGGAGCCATTGGTGAAGAAGAGGATCGAGGAGATGGAGAAGGAAATACTTCCTGGTATTTAAGAGTATAAGTGGAAGTCCCCTAATATCGATGTGTTCATCAACAAGGCTAAGGGTATTGTAGACGGGCTGTACGAGATTGTGCAGAAGATGCGTGACTCCCTGAAAAAAGTCTACTAAAACCTTGAAAAGTTCAACACGAAAATAATTGAAAGGAAGAATCGACCGATGTCTCCTGAAGACTACGACTAGCATCTAAAATCAGTGTTCATGGCCAAGCAGACAATCGTTAAGGATTCCCAGCAGAACATCATGAGACTGGTGAAGGAGGTGCAGGACGCACTAAAAGTGGACAAGAAAAGCATCGCATGGAAAAACTACAACGACTACGTCAATTGCATACTGATTGATGGCATCGCAGCAGCCATCTAGACTGCCCTCACTCACCTGAACCAGCAAATAGACCCTGATTTCATCCGCAAGAATGATATTGGCCCACTTTTCGACATCAAGCTGGAGCTGAACCCAGGCTCTGGTATCGTGTTTGAGCCGGATATTGAAGAAAACTCTTCCGGTGGCCTTACTGTGCGCAACGTGCTCAAAGGCTGGATAAATGACTTCTTCTTCATTGCAAAAATGATCACTAGATTAGACACTACACAACAATCTGACTTCCTTTTGGAAATTAGGTCTTGCTTCGAAGTGCGCGAGTGTCTTGCACTGATAAACGCCAATCTAGATAAGGTGGAGACGGAGTGCGCTGACTTCAAAAAACAGTTTGACGTGTATTCTTACCTCTGGCAACAGAACCCCCAGCAACAATTTGAGAAGTTTTTAGATGAAAACGAACCTAAGGATGCAGGCAATCCCGGAGAGTAAGAGGACGCAATGGCGCTTAAGGATAACCCATTGCTTAAGGGATGTCGCGTGAAAATCCCGAACCTTGACTTATTCGATGAAAAGGTAACAATGCTCAAGAACATTTAACAGGAGATCCAGAAGATCCAGACCCCAAAGTAAATCTATTGGCTGCGCATCGACCTTAAGCCGATGATGACAAATCTTGAGTCAAAAGTGGTTCAGTGGATAAAAGTGTACACTGACTTCTTGGTTTTCTAGTTCAAAACTACATTGAAAAACTTACAAGAGTTCATCAGCGTTACGGGCGAGGGTGTTGCTAACAACCCAAGTGCAGAAGAGAATCGCGACAATCGTGACCTGTTGATGAAAGTGATGCAAGTGATCTCTTAGGTGAACGATATCGGTTAAATCGACTGGCTAATCCAAAGACAGAAGGACATTGTGTTAAAGTTGAAGAAACACAACGTTATACTACAGGAGAAAGGTGGAGAAGACCCTCTATAACAAATTGATAATGTTAATTCCTCTTTCAAAGAGATGGAGTCCAAAGTGTTTTCCGTTAAGGCAGACATCATCCAGCTGTAAGTGAAAGAATCCGTTAACATCAAGAACAACATCGACTTGTTCAACAAAAAGGTCGTGGCATTCCGTGAAGAGTTCCTGAAGACACTGCCCTTCGACTACGACGACAAGCTGAACATTGAGGAGATCAACGACAAGTACAAGATTATTATGACTTACTGGGATAAGACAAAGCAGATCGAGAAGGAAGCATAAGAGTACAACCGTTTGGAGAAGCTCTTTGAATTGCAGCGTTCAAACTACAAGCAAATCAAAGAGTGCGAAAACGACCTCAAGAACCTCAAAATAATGTGGGATGCTGTGGCCATGGTCAGCTATCAATTCAACGACTGGAAGTCTAAACCCTGGCGCCAAATCAAAGCCGATCTATTCTTGGAGACCAACAAAACACTAGCTACACAGCTAAAGACACTTCCCAAGGAAATCAAGTTATTCAAAGGTTACAACGTTATTACAGACAAGGTTAAGAACATGTCCACTGTATTGCCTTTAGTCTCTGCGCTGCACTCAGAGTTCATGGAGGACCGTCATTGGAAGCAGCTTAGAGAATTGACAGGAAAGTAATTTGACCACAAAAGTCCGACCTTCACCTTTGAGGATATCCTTCAATTGAATTTGTATAAATATGAGGCGATGGTTAACGAGATCGTGGACGTTGCTTAAAAAGAAGCTAAGATTGAGAAAAAGCTTAAGACTATCGAAGCTGCATGGAACAAGCAGCAATTCGAGTTCACAGAATACAAAGAAACCAAGATCTTTTTGCCCCTTGACAACATGATGGAGCTGTTAGACGCTAACTCTCTCGACCTGATGGGAATGAAGAGCTAGGGCAAGTACGTGGAGTACTTCATCGACACAGTGGAGTCTTGGCGCACAAAACTACAAAGAGTTGATCTCGTCGTTAATGAGTGGCTTAAGGTGCAGAAGAACTGGCGTATCCTTGTTAACATCTTCCTTGCTTCTGAGGATATCCGTATGCAATTGCCAGAAGACACCAAGGTTTTCGAAGGTGTCGATAAAGAATTCCGTGAAATGATGACGGAAGCAGCAGCCAATCCGAACGTCGTTGAGGCATGCACTGCCGAGCGTGGAGAGATCTTAATCGGGTGGTCAGCAGCCATCAAGAAGTGTGAAAAAGCACTTAAGGACTACCTTGAACAAAAGAAGAAGGCCTTCCCCCGTTTCTATTTCTTATCTGATCAGTCACTGCTTACCATCCTGTCAAACGGTCAGAACGCACCAAAAGTGTGTGAGTATCTTGGAGACTGCTTCGATGGACTCAAGGGCATGCGTTTCTTGCAGCCCGCCAACGCTGGCGACCTACCACGTACCGCTGACGGCATGTGGTCAAAAGACAACGAGTTTGTTCCCTTCAGAGAAAAGTACACTTGCGAAGGACAGGTAGAATCCTGGCTCCTTGGCGTTGAATTCAAGATGCGTGAATGTCTGTGTGAGGTACTCGACAAAGCCCGTAGCACAACAGAGCTTTGGGAAAGTGAGTGTCCTCGTGAACTTTGGGTTTAAGACTACAATGCATAAATCGCTTTATTAACTACACAGATTATGTGGACTGAGGATGTTGCCCGTGCATTTGAAGACCTCACAGGCGGTTCTGAAACGGCTATGAAGGACTGCTTACGTCAGATTCAGACCCGTCTAGAAGCTTTGATTACACGAGTACGTGGTGACCTGCAATTGTTAGAGCGTTGGAAGGTTATCAACATTATTACAATCGACGTGCACTCTCGTGACGTCGTAGAGAAGTTCGTTCTCTATAAAGTTCAGGAGGCTGAATCATTCCAATGGCTCTCTCAGTTGAAATTCTATTACGAAAACAAGCCAGAACTCGACATGGCTTAGCGTTAAGCACTACGTTTCCCTTGGGAAAAGGACAAATAAAAGAAGAAATGCATTATCAAAATTGTCGACTGGTTCCGCTTTTATTCTTACGAGTATGTTGGAAACTCCCTCCGTCTGGTGATTACACCTTTGACAGACAGATGCTACATAACATTAACATAAGCCCTTAACCTTACGATGGGTGGAGCCCCTGCTGGTCCTGCAGGTACCGGCAAAACGGAGACAACCAAAGATCTAGGTCGTGCAGTCGGACTACCAGTCATGGTCTTTAACTGTTCTGACCAAATGAACAAGGACTCAATGGCTCAGATATTTATGGGTTTGGCTCAATCTGGTGCATGGGGTTGCTTCGATGAATTTAATCGTATCTCCATTGAAGTGCTATCAGTCGTATCAACTCAAGTTAAGTATGTGCTAGATGCCCTTAAGGCAAAGCAGCCAAGGTTCCAGTTCGTTGAAGAAGGAGAAATCAACCTCTAGGACACTGTCGGCTTCTTCATCACGATGAACCCAGGTTACGCCGGTCGTACAGAGCTACCAGAGAACTTGAAGGCCCTGTTCCGTTCTTGTGCAATGGTCGTGCCTGACCTCGTTCTAATCTGCGAAAACATGTTAATGAGTGAAGGTTTCCTTTAAGCTCGTGCTCTTTCTCGTAAGTTCGTTTCTCTTTACATGCTCTCTCGAGAACTCTTGTCTAAGGCCAGACATTATGATTGGGGACTGCGTGCCGTTAAATCTGTGTTGCGACAAGCCGGTAAGCTCAAGAGAGCTGATCCCGAAATCCCTGAAGACCCCTTATTGATGAGAGCTCTTCGTGACTTCAACATGCCTAAGATCGTAACAGACGACAAGCCCATCTTCACGCGCCTAATTCTAGATCTATTCCCCAAAGTTGAATGCCCATAGAAAACAGACCCCGACTTCAAGAAAAAAGTGCAAGAAGCTGCCAAAAAGGATATGGGTCTAATTCCTGAGGAGTTGTTCGTCCTCAAGATCGTACAACTTGCTGAGATCCTGGAAGTGCGTCACTGCTGCTTCGTCATCGGCCCTGCTGGCTGTGGTAAAACTTGCGTCTGGAAAACTTTGGCCAAGACCTTCAACAACAAAGGCTAGGAATGCGAGTACGACACATTGAACCCCAAAGCCGTTACATCTGATGAACTTTTCGGTGCCTACACTAAAACTAAAGAATGGAAAAATGGTGTGCTCGCAGTTATAATGAAGAACCAAGTCAAAAACGAGGAAAAATACAAACCCCATCAACAACATAAATGGTCCATTCTAGATGGTGATATCGACCCAGAGTGGATTGAGTCCCTCAACACAGTCATGGATGACAACAAGGTCCTAACATTGGTCTCCAACGACCGTATTCCTCTCTCCAACCAAATGCGTCTCCTATTCGAGATTTCAAATCTAAAGAATGCGACACCTGCTACAGTTTCACGTGCCGGTGTGCTCTTCATCAACGAGTCTGATATCGGCTGGATGCCCTTCATGAACTCCTGGCTCGAGCGCTCTCAGATCAAGGCCATGGCCGGATAGAAGGAGGCTACAAACCTCCCGGAGTATCCAGAGATCGATGCCGTTGGCAAATTCGTCTTCTACAAGTGCTTCTAGCAATACTTTGAACAAGCTCCTGATGTCCACGATAAAACCCGTGTGCGTCACATCTGCCCAATGGTCGACATTGCAATGGTGCACACAATCTGCGCTATTTTAGATGCTCTTCTCATTGAATTCGGCAACGCCATCAAGAACCTGAAGGAAGATGATCAGAAGAATGCTTATGAAGCCTTCTTTATCTTTGCAGGACTCTGGGCTATTGGAGGACCTGTGGGAGGTGGCCAAGATGATGAAAAAGACCTTAAAGACTTCTCTTCTCTGTGGAAAGGAATGGCCAAGGTCAAGTTCCCCGAATAAAAGCTAGTATACGACTACTTCTGGGACTTAACAGAACTCAAATGGCAAGACTGGACCACCAAACTAAAGCATTATGTGCCTTCCGATGAATAGCTCTTCCAAAAGATCTACGTCTCTACTGTACATACCACCCGTCTCCGTTATCTATTGGAGATCCATCTCAAACGAAAGAAACCAATACTCTTCATTGGCTCTGCTGGTACAGGTAAAACAGCAGTCATCAAGGATTACCTTGCTTAAACTAAGCCCGATTAGGTTGCGTACAAGACTATCAACTTTTCATCTTTCACAGACTCCCTCGCCCTTCAGCGATAGATCGAATCAATGGTGGAGAAGAAATCAGGCAAAACATTTGGATCCGCTACTAATAAGGTCCTCATCTCCTTCATTGATGACCTGAATATGCCTTTCGTTGACAAGTATGGTACCTAATAACCAATCCAGCTCCTCAGACAGATCATTGACTATGGCTCTATCTTCAATAGAGACATGCTTGAAGAACGCAAATTCCTTTAAGATTTGTTATTCTTTGCCTGTCTCAACTAGAAGTCCGGTTCCTTCATTGTGGACCTGCGTCTTCAACGCAACTTCTCTGCACTTACCATGTACACACCCACCTCTGATATCATCAAGACTATATTCGGATCAATACTCAATGCTCACCTAGCTACCATCGACCCCAAGATCCAAAAGATGGCTGACGGTCTTGTCGAGGCATTAATCTTCCTCTTCAACCGCGTTCTCAAGGATACCATCCACTTCTCACCTTCTTCAAAGAAGTTCCACTACCAGTTTAACTTCAGAGAATTGGCTAAGGTCTGTGAGGGAGTCTGCCGCTCCACACCCGCCTAGTACAAAGAGCCATTCTCAGTTTTAAGACTCTTCCAATACGAGTGCAAACGTGTCTTTGAAGATCGTTTCATCAACACAGAAGACCAAACATTCTTCCGCAAGTATCTCCACGAATCCATTGCCAAATTCTTTGGAGAACCAGACGAAAAGAACTCCCCACTTGCTGAACCTTGCACCATCACATCCTTAGTGGCTTCACACCTTGGCCAAGACGTGTAATACACTTTCGTTGATGGTCCAACCCTCAAAAAAGTCGTTGAGGAAAAACTTTAAGAGTACAATGAGATAAAGGCTGTTATGGACCTTGTGCTGTTCCAACAAGCTCTAGAACACGTCACTCGTATAGCTCGTATCCTTGATATGCCAGGTAGCAATGCTCTGTTAGTTGGTGTCGGTGGTTCAGGCAAGCAATCGCTCTCAAAATTAGCAGCATTCATTGTTGCCCTAGATATCGAGCAATTAGTTGTTACTGCTTCATTCACAATCAACGATCTACGTAACTCTCTATAAGAAATTTACAAGAAAATTGCCAAGCCAAACGCCAACCCACGTATCTTCATGCTAACGGATGCTTAAATTAAGGAAGAACAGTTCCTCATTCCTATCAATGATATGCTTAACTCTGGTTGGATTTCTGACCTCTTTATTAAGGAAGACGTTGATGGTTTGGTAGGCAACCTTCGTAACGAGGCCAAAGGACAAGGAGTCCCTGACCAGATAGACGCCCTGACATCTTATTTCCTTGACAAAATGAGAAAGAATATGAAAGTCATTCTGTGCTTCTCGCCTGTTGGTGAGGCTATGAGAGTCCGTTCCCGTAAGTTCCCAGGCATCATTAACTCAACATCTATCGACTGGTTCCACCCATGGCCCAAAGATGCCCTTATCGATGTCGGATATAGATTCATTGGTGATGTTGAGCTCCCCTCCGACGACCTTCGTAACCAAATTGCTCTTAACATGGCCGAAGTGCACTCATCCATTGATATTGCCAATGATCGTTATCTGAAGCTTGAGCGTCGTCATAACTACACCACCCCAAAGAGTTTCCTCGAGCTCATTGCCTTCTACAAGACTCTTCTGGCCGAGAAGCGCTCCAACATTGAGAAATAAATCCAACGTTATCAGATGGGTCTTAACATTCTTGCTGAAACATAGTCAAAAGTGCAAGGTCTATAGGAAGAACTTAAGGTGCAAATGGTTGAAGTGGACAAGCGTCGTCAAGAGACTGACGTCCTCATCGAAAAAGTCGGTAAAGAGTCTGCAATTGCTGAAGAAGAGCAGAACATCGCCAACGAAGAGTAAGAAAAGACTAACGTTGCATCTGCCGAGGCCGAAAAGCTCAAATAAGAGGCTGATAAGGCACTTTCAGAGGCCCTACCCGCTCTTGAAGAATCTAAAGCAGCCGTCAACTGCCTCAACAAGGCCGCCATCCAGGAAATGAAGGGACTGGGTTCACCTCCATGGGGTGTCTACCTAACTTCCCGTGTTGTCATGATTTTACTTGGCGAAAAGATCACACTTTCCGACCCTGATGAAAAGGTCTGGAAGAAGTCCGTCCAGCTTATGAACAACCCACCGTAGTTCCTAGAGCGACTTAAAGCCTTCAAAGGTGAAGACATTGAGTAGAACATCCTAGACCAAGTCAACAAAGTTATATCCGACCCCACCAAGAAGTATACTTATAATGACATGACTTCATAGTCAGTTGCTGCCTCCTACATGTGCAAGTGGTCCATTGCTATCGTTAAGTTCAACGAGATCTTCAAAAAGGTTAAGCCTATCCAGGAATCTCAGCACCGTGCCACAGAAATTGTCGAGTAGAAGAGAAAAGAGCTCTAAGTTGTTAAAGAGCGTGTCCGCCTACTCAACGAAAAAGTTAACGCACTCAGGCGCAACCTCGAAGAAGCAGAACACGAAAAAAAGATGGTCGAAGACAAGGCTAATGCCTGCCAAGCCAAGCTTACTTCCGCAGAAAAGTTAGTTAAAGGTCTAGCAGGTGAGAACAAGCGTTGGAATGAACTCGTTAAATATCTTCAACACAACATTAAGTCCGTCATTGGAGATGCTTTACTCGCTTCAGCCTTTGTCTCTTACATCGGTGCATTCTCCGCTAAGCTTAGATTCGACCTCTGGAAAAACATGTGGCTTCCAGACATTGTGGCCAAGAAAATACCCATCACTGAAGGAATCGAACCTCTCAAGATTCTCACAACTGAGGCTATGAAGGCCGCCTGGAAGAACGAAGGCCTACCTGCTGATCCAATGTCCCTAGAAAATGCTACAGTTATTACATCATGCGCCCGTTGGCCACTTCTCATTGATCCTCAACTCCAAGGACAGATGTGGATAAGAGGTAAACAAGGAGAGAACCTCACAACCATCTCAATGAACTAAAACAAGTGGTTAAATCAACTAATCAATGCTATTTCCATGGGTCGCGCAGTCATGATCGAAGGTATCTAAGAGGAAATTGATGCCACACTCGACCCATTGCTCCAGCGTGCCATCATCAAGAAGAGCAAGAACTCTTACCAATTGGAGCTCGGTGGTGATATCATTGACTACGACATTAACTTCAAGCTATTCCTTGTCACTAAGCTTTACAACCCACACTTCCGCCCAGAAATTGCAGCACAATGCACCATCATCAACTTCATTGTCACAGAATCTGGTCTTGAAGAGCAATTACTTGCCCACGTCGTTAACATCGAGAAGAATGAACTGGAGACACAAAAACAAGAGCTTGTCAAGAAACAAAATGACTTTTCCGTGCGCCTAGAGCAACTCGAGCAGATGTTGCTAGAGTCTCTAGCTTCTGCTGATCCAGCTACCATTCTCGACAACCGTGAGCTAATCGAGAACCTTGATAACACCAAGAAGACCACCCTAGAAATTCAGGAACAATCAATCCAAGCCAAGAAGACTGAAGAATAGATCAACCTACAAAGAGAGTTTTACCGCCCTGTTGCAGCTGAGGGTGCTATGCTCTACTTCCTAATCATCCAACTTTGCTTCATGGACCACATGTACCAGTACTCTCTCGAAGCTTTTATTACCTTCTTCTTCAAAGCTATCAACAACACCAAGGAAAAAGGTGAAGGAAGAGTTGGTCAACTCATTCTAAACATCAGATTCACCATTAATCAGTGGATTTCCCGTGGTCTCTTTGAGAAGCATAAACTTATCTTCCTTGCCCTAATTACATTCCGTCTTATGCAGAAGAAGCTTCTCGAAGTTGCTTACGAAGCGGCTGAAATGGACTTCCTTATCAAGTGCACACCAAAGCCTGGTGTTGAAAACTCACTTGACTGGCTCCCCAAGAACGCCTGGGACTCTGTCTAGGGACTGATCGGCCTTGAAGAGTTCCGTAATTTTGCACAGAATCTTGAAAAGGATGCGCCCACACGTTTCAAGGATTGGTATAATGAAATGGAACCTGAAAAGATTAAGCTTCCACTTGACTGGAAGAAGTTGGACCAGATGCCGTTCAAGAAGCTTCTCGTCCTTCGTTGTTTAAGGCCCGACCGTATCACCGTTGCCATGCAGCAGTTCGTCCGTTCAGTTCTCCCCAACGGAGAGATGTTCGTTGACATGGACTCCAAGAGTTCCTTCACTGAAATCCTAGGACAAGCTATCGCTGATGCCGAAGCTGCTAACCCAATTTTCTTCATCTTATCACCAGGAGCTGACCCAGTCAAAGAAGTGGAGAAGAACGCTAAAGTGCGTGGAATTGAATCAGGAAAAACCTTGCACATCATTGCCCTTGGACAGGGCCAAGATGAAATCGCCAAGCGTCGTATCGAAGAGGGCAACCGAGAAGGACACTGGGTATTCCTCCAGAACATTCACTTGATGCCCCGCTGGCTCATTGAGCTCGAAAAGATTCTTGATAACTTCGGTGGCGAAGCTGGTGGTGGCAACGCTAACTTCAGACTCTTCCTCTCTGCAGAGCCCTCTAAGGGAGTCCCCATCGGCATATTGGACAGATCCATCAAGCTCACTAACGAACCACCCTCAGGCCTCAAGGCTAACATGAAACGTGCATGGACCTACTTCTAGAAGGAAGAAATCGAAGACAAGGAAGTCAAAGTCAAGAGCATTCTCTTTGCCCTTTGCTTCTTCCATTCAACTCTTATCGAAAGACGTAGATTCGGACCAAAGGGATGGAACATGAACTACCCATTCAACACCGGCGACCTCAGAGACTCCTTCCTCGTTATGAGTAGATACATGGAGCAGAATACAGGTGGCAAAGTTCCCTTCGACGATCTTATTTATATCTTTGGTGAAATCATGTATGGTGGACACATTGTTGATGACTGGGACCGTCGTCTCTGCAACTCTTACCTCCAAAATATCATGATGGAGCAGCTCTTTGATGAGCTCGAGCTATTCCCCTACATAGAAGGCAAGGGTTACACCTTCAAAGTCCCCGGACCAAACACTTACGAAAAATACATTGAGTACATAGAATAATCTCTCACTAGAGAGACCCCACTTGCCTACGGTCTCCACCCTAACGCTGAAATCGGTTTCCGTACCTTCCAATGTACTACTCTGTTCAACACGCTACTTGAACTTTAGCCAAAAGAAAGTATCGATGAGAAGGGAGGTGAGGTTAAAACTGCTACCGAAATCACAAATGAACTTATCAAGATGCTTCTAGAAGACGCAAACCTTAAGAATATGATCTTTAATCTCGATGAAATCAAGGGCAAAGTAGACCAAGAGTCAAAGGGCCCCTACTAAAACGTCTTCTTCCAGGAAATAGAGTACATGAACGTCCTTGTCTCTGAGATGGTTCGCTCCCTTGACGAAATTGATCAGGGTATTAAAGGATTCCTCACAATCTCAGAAAAAATGGAACAGGTCATTGAAGCTATCTCCTTAAATAGGGTCCCAACCAGTTGGGTAGCCCTAGCCTATCCCTCAAAACGTGGTCTGGCTTCTTGGATCCAAAACCTCTTCTAGAGGATTGAACAACTCAATCTTTTCAAGGAAGACCCCTACAATATTCCCAAAGTTATCATGATTTCAAGGTTCTTTAACCCTCAATCATTCCTCACTGCTATTATGCAGGTCATCGGCAGAGTCAAGTAATTTGAGCTCAATAAACTATACATACAAACAGAAGTTACCAAGAAGTCCATTGAAGAAGTCGAAGGACCTGCCAAAGAGGGTGCCTATGTTTACGGATTCATTCTTGAAGGCGCAAGATGGGATGTACAACTTGGACAACTTGAAGAGTCCATCCCTAAACAGATGTTCTGTGACCTACCAGTTGTCTATTGCAAGGCATAGCCAATACCTTAGGAAGGCAAGGAAGACAAAAATCTATATATGTGTCCCTCTTACAAGACTGAAGATCGTGGCAACACTTATGTCTTCACTGCTCAGCTCAAGACCCGTGCACCTCCGCGCAAATGGATTCTGGCTGGTGTGGCCATTATTATGGATGTAGAGGGAGTTTCCGATGAAGCAGGCGCAAAGAAAGAAAAGAAGGAAAAGTGAGCACCTAAACAATTTATTATCTTCCATAAACCATATTATAGTGCTACATTTAAAATAATAACAATATTTTTTTGTATAAATCCCTTTTATTTAGCATAATTGTTTATTTCGTCAACATATATAAC
>Ga0272412_1000297_pt1 | contig 13948 bp, 10 predicted proteins | sample WWTPWeurt_MetaT_FD_193540 | JGI IMG/M metagenome (GOLD analysis project Ga0272412, IMG submission 193540) | Metatranscriptome of activated sludge microbial communities from WWTP in Nijmegen, Gelderland, Netherland - WWTP Weurt (Metagenome... | ecosystem: Engineered > WWTP > Aerobic digester >...
CGAATCGCGCGGGCTGTTCGTGGCAGAACAAGTGCAACTCAACGGCGCTCAAATCCATGCAGCCGTTGCGCAGCGGCCCGGCAAAATACGGCAGCACCGCACCGTCCCGAACGAACAGCGGTAGCTCCTCCAACGCGGCGGTGTAAGTCAGCATTCGCTCGCCGCCGATCCAGACTCCGCGATTCAAATCGAACCACCAGCCTGGCGGCAACATCACCCGGCGTTCCTGATATTTTACGCCGTTGCGGATCATTTCCGGTTGTTGTCCCTCACCATGCAGAATCGGTGCGACCAGCAGCGCATCGCCCACCAGATATTGATCGTCCAAACGAGCGTAATCGGGTCGGTCATAGTGGTACAGCAACGGCCGGATCACCGGGTCGCCATCCCGCCAATGGGCAAAAAAGCACTGGTAGAGATATGGCAGCAACCGGTAGCGGGTACGGATGGCACCGCGTATCGCCGCCAAGACGCCCGGTCCGAACCGCCACGGTTCCTGCGAGCGGGAACTGCGAGCCGAATGGTTGCGAAAGAACGGGAACAGACAACACGCCTGATGCCAGCGCACTAACAATTCAGCGTTGGTATCATCCATGAAGCCGCCCACGTCAGGACCGTTGAACGCGACGCCCGACAAGCTCAGATTCAACGAACACGGCAACGCCATCCGTAGATGACGCCAATTGCTGGCATTGTCGCCGGTCCACACCGCGCTGTAACGTTGGGTACCGGCACAGGCACTGCGGGTCAACAGAAAGGGCCGGCCCTCGGGATCGGTCCGCTCGCAGGCGGCCCGGCTCGCCATCGCCATGAAATGCGCGTACTGGTTGTGGTAGCGGTCATGAGGGATCATGCCACGATCAAAACGCATTTCTTCGGTGCGGCTGTAGCCGGTGGCGGGATCGTTCATGTCCAGCCACACGCCGTCCACCGCACCGTCGCGCATGAAATCCGCCAGCCAGCCGCCCCACCAGTCGCGGGCACCCTCCAAGGTAAAGTCGGGAAATACTGTGTCACCCGGCCAAACCTTACCGACATACTCGCGCCCGCTGGCCGTCTTGCAAAAGACATCCTGTGCCCGCCCACTGTCGTAGACGGAATAGCCTGGTTCACGCTTCACGCCCGGATCCACAATCGTCACAGCGCGGATGCCAGCAGCCTTCAGGTCACGGTTCAAGGCGGCGGGATCGGGAAAATCGACCCGATCCCAGGTGAACAGCCGATACTCATCCATGTAATCGATGTCGTACCACAAAGCACTGACTGGCAGATCGGCAGCGGCGAACCGCTCGACCAATTCCCGAAATTCCCCCTCATGTTGATAGCCCCAGCGGCATTGGTGATAGCCCAACGCCCACAGCGGCGGCAGCGGCGCCCGACCGGTCAACGCCGCGTAGCGCCGCGTCACGTCGCGCAGCGTTGGCCCCGCCAACAGGTAGAGATCGGTCGGACCGCCAAAGGATTGATACCAGAATTCGCTCGGCCGAGATTTGCCCACATCCATGATCGCCTGACCGGCGTTGTCGAAAAACAGACCTAGAAACCGCTCGCCAATTTTGAGAATAGCCAGGGGAATGGAAACATAAGTCGGGTCGTAATCGTCGCGATCATAGGTATGGCGAAAGACCGCGACCACATCGACGGTCAGAAAATTGGCACTGTCGCCGAGCTTGTTGAGATGCCGAGTTCGCTCGCCGAAGCCATAGCAGCCCTCGACGCCGATCAGGGCAAAATTCAGCAATAGCGCTTCGCCACAGCTGCCGATCCCATCGGCGACGGTCGCCAGCGAGACGCCGGCCATCTCCAACCGCAGGTGCGCCGGCTTCAATTCAATCTGACCGGCTGTCGTCCCGAACGTCACCCCTTCTCTGGCTTGTCGCGGCATCACGGCTGGCCCTGCCCGATACGCCGGTAGTACCGCATCCGAATACTGACATGGCTCGGTGGCTTGGGTATTTTCAAACCGCAGCCGTAAACAACCGTCGGCGACAGTGGCGCAAGCGATCCGCAATTGAATGCCGGGGCCGCTCAGTTCGACCGCGTCGTCCAAGACGGTCAACCTGTCGGCGCGATCAAAATTGAGCGGGTGGATTTTCTGATCGAAAAACATGACATAACCCAAGCGGTGACCATTGGCCCCCGCTTATTTATGAAAGCCGCGTTTCAAGGCTGGCTGATAGGCTTGGCTGGCTTGCCCTTGGAATCCGCCAGGAGTTGCACCAGTTGGGTGGGTGAAACATAGCCGGGAATCATCTCGCCGGATTCCAGGACCAAGCTGGGCGTGCCGCGCACCCCCAGTTTCTGACCCAACTCGTATTCCGCCTGGACCGGGTTGTCGCAAGTTTTGTGCTCGACGCTCTCGCCGCGCTTGGCCTTGGTCAATGCATCGCGCCGGTCGTCCGCGCACCAGACCGACACCGCTTTGTTGTAAGATTCCGAACCGATCCCCTCGCGTGGGAACCACAGGTAGCGTATCTTGATGCCCTCTTTATTGTAGCCGGCCATTTGCGTGTGCATCTTGCGACAGTAACCGCAGTCGATATCGGTAAATACGGTAACGGTGTGCTTGACTGGCCCCTCGGGCGTAAAAACCACCATCTTGTCTTCGCCAATGTCAGCGATAGCCTTGCTGCGTATCTCGCTGCGACGGTTTTCCGTCAGATTGTCGCGGGAGCCCAAATCCACGATTTCACCCTGTATCGCGAAGCGCCCGTCTTCGCTCAAATAAAGCACTTGTCCACCGATCACCACCTCGTAAATCCCAGGAATCGGGGTAACAGTGACGCTATCGGGCTTTTCGTCCTTCAGGACGGCTTGCAGCCGGGTAAGGTCGGGCCGCTTGACCGCAGGTGCCGGAGTTGGAACAGCGACAGAAGTGCCAGCGGCGGGGGTGGGCACAGAGACCGGGTCCGCAGCCAGGGCACCGGCGGAATAGAGAACGGCGGCGATCAATAACGTCTTTTGCATTTCAATAACTCGCATCATGGCATGGAATGATTGGTTCAGAGTGTAAGCGACAATCAGGGTTCCACAACGACCAGGCGGCAACTGAAATACAAGATCAGCGCCAACCGGTGGCACCTACCCACGAACCGAAGCGTCAGGATTTCCACTTCGACCTGCCGCCCGAGCTGATCGCCCAGCAGCCGCCACTCCGGCGCGGCGATAGCCGACTGCTGACCCTGGACGGCCCGACCGGAGAATTCCATGATCGATGGTTCGCCGAATTGCCGGATCTGCTGCGCGCCGGTGACCTGCTGGTATTCAACGATACCCGGGTGATTCCCGCGCGCCTGCGCGGCCACAAGGCCAGCGGTGGCCGATTCGAACTGTTGGTGGAACGGCTGCTGGACGAGCGACGGGCGCTGGTTCACCTCCGCGTCAGCAAACCCCCGCGGGAAAGCAGCTTGCTGTGGTTCGATGCTGGCTTTAGCGCCACCGTGCTGGGCCGGCATAACGACCTGTTCGAAATCCGCATGGAAAGCGATCAGCCGTTGCTGGCGCTGTTGGAACAACACGGCCAGATCCCGCTGCCGCCTTACATCGCCCGCCCGCCAACCGCCACTGACCGCGAACGTTATCAAACCGTCTACGCCCGCCAGCCGGGCGCGGTGGCCGCACCCACGGCGGGTCTTCATTTTGACCAGCGCTTGCTGGATCGGATCGCTGCCACGGGCGCAGCGCAGACGTTCATCACTTTGCATGTTGGCGCCGGTACCTTTCAGCCGTTGCGGGTCGATCGCATCAGCGAACACGTCATGCACGCCGAGCGGATCGAAATTGGCGCCGAGGTTGGTGAGCGGGTGCGGGCGGCGCGGGCGGACGGCGGCCGGGTGATCGCGGTCGGCACCACGGCAGTCCGAGCGCTGGAAACTGTCGCCGACGATGCTGGCATTCCACAACCCTGGCGCGGCGAAACTCGTATTTTCATTCATCCCGGCTACCGCTTTCGCTGCGTGGATGCCTTGATCACCAACTTTCACCTGCCGGAATCCACCTTGTTGATGTTAGTTGCGGCTTTCGCCGGCCAAACGGCGATCCTGAATGCCTACCGCCACGCGGTCGAGCAGCGTTATCGATTTTTCAGCTACGGCGATGCCATGTTTCTGACCCGCCGCTCCGATCCGTGAACGAACTGGCTGTGCCTCTGGTCAGATCCGGCGCAGCGCGCTTGCAATTTCCGCCGACGCGCCCATACAGTTGCTGTCAAATCGCTTCAACGGAGTGTTGCCATGAAACGCATCGTGCTGTTTATCGCCACCAACCTGGCGGTCGTCCTGCTGCTCGGCATTATTGCCCGACTGCTGGGCGTGGACCGCTTTCTGTATCATTCAGGACTCAATCTCACCAGCCTGCTCATCTTCGCCGCCCTCTTCGGCATGGGCGGCTCGCTGATTTCGCTGCTGATGTCGAAATCGATCGCCAAGATGTCGGTCGGCGCACAAGTCATCGAGCAGCCACGCAACCCAACCGAACGCTGGTTGGTCGAAACCGTCCAGCGTCAGGCCCAGGCGGCCGGGATCGGAATGCCGGATGTCGCTATCTATGACTCACCGGAACCAAATGCCTTTGCGACCGGCGCCAACCGCAATTCGGCGCTGGTGGCGATCAGCACTGGCCTGCTGCAACAGATGACCGCCGAGGAGGCGGAAGCGGTACTGGGTCACGAGGTTAGCCATGTCGCGAACGGCGACATGGTAACGCTGAGCCTGCTGCAGGGCGTGCTGAACACCTTCGTGATCGCTCTGTCGCGGGTGGTCGGTTACCTGCTGGATCAAGCGCTATCATCCCGCAACAGCGAAGAATATCGCGGTCCTGGCATCGGTTACTACATCACCAGCATGGTGCTGGAACTGGTGTTCGGCTTCCTAGCCTCGCTGATTGTGATGTGGTTTAGCCGCTATCGCGAGTTTCACGCCGACGCGGGCGGCGCCCGCCTGGCCGGTCGCGGCAAGATGATCGCAGCGCTGGAGCGGCTGCGGCAACTGCACGAACCGTCTCAGTTGCCCTCACAGATGGCGGCGTTCGGGATCAACGGCGGCTTGGGCGAGGGCTTGCGCAAGCTGTTGATGACCCATCCGCCACTGGAAGAACGCATCGCGGCACTGCGACGGCAGCCGCAGCGATAACGCAAGCCGGGCAAAGGTCACGGCAGGGTCACCGCCGTGGTCATTCGTTCGACGGCGGGCTTTAACTCGCGTATTGCCTGAAATCGAAATCCAGCCGGGGTCCGGCCTCGGCGACCATGCTGCCTTGCACCAGGGTAACGCCGAACTGCCAAATACTGGCCATTTGCGGAGCCGTCGAAACGCCGGCCGCCACCACCCGGATGTTCAAACTCTGCACCTGCTCGGTCAGCAACATCGCCATCGATCGGCGACTGGTTTCATCCTTAGTCTTGGCAAGCCGCTCGATCAGGTTGCCATCCAGCTTGATGTAATCGGGCACTATTTCCTTGAGCAAGCGGTCGGAATGCGCCTTACCCCCGAAATGAGACAGCGCCATGCCGCAGCCCAGTTCTCGCAAGCGGCTGCGCAATAACTTGGCTTCCTCGAAATATTCCTCAGCGTTGTCTTCCTTGATCTCCAGCACCAAATACCGGCCCGGTAATCCGCTATCCTTGAAACGCTTGCTGAGCCAATCAAAAAAATCCTTATCCACGATGGAATTGTATGATACTCGCACGAATAGGACGGGGGGCTTGCCGCCCGCTTGCAGGATTTCCATCAAGGTGGATAACCCCCGAATCAGAGTCCACTTGTCCAAGGCACCCATCGCACCATAACGGGCCGCCACCGTGCCTAGCTTGTCCATGGGCTGCGGATTGCCACCTTCTCCATCTAATATCTCAAGATAAACCTTATAGCGCGCCTCGTCGGCGGTTTCGAAGCTGACAATGGGCTGATAGCTCAGCTTCAAATACCCTTTGGTCAGTGCATCTCGAATCAGCCGAATAACGGCTTCGTCTTGCGGGCTGATCGTGCCCTTTTTTTCCTGTCGGGGCGGCACGTAAAGCTCGACTTGGTTGCCGCCCTTTTGCCGGGCCATCTCGCAAGCGCGGTCGGCGTGCAACAGGATTTGCACGGCGGTTTCCTCTCTATCCCGGATCCTGCAGGCACCAATGCAACACGTCGTCGTGAACATTTTGCCGGCAACTTGGAAAGTGTTTTGAGCGATGGCAGTGCAGATACGTTCGGCCAACGGCACCGGATCGCTCGATGAGCCGGCCGGCAAATAAACCACGAACACCCCGCTGGCAAAATGAGCGGCGATGTCTCCAGAGGACAGTAACCCCTTGACTAGAATAGCGGCTTCGCGCGCGAACTGATCGACGGCCTCAAACCCTATGGCGTAACGAATCGCAGCATAGTCGGTGAACAGGACATATAGCACACTACCTTCGTGGCCAAGCTCCAGAGTTTCCAGAAAAAACCGGCGGCTGTACAGGCCAGTCGCGTCATCGTACTTGAGCAAATCCTCGAGCTGCTTGTTATGGACTTGCTTCTCCGGCCCGATTTCCCGAACGATGATTTGGGTGCAGGGTTCGTCATTCATCCGGGTCGGCGCGCACTCCAGCAAGATGGGGAGCGTTTGCCCGTTGCTGCGCACGCCGACCATCTCCACCGGCTCGATGGCTTTGCCAGAACGAATGCTCCGGCGCAGCACGCTTTTTAGCGCGTCCCGGTAGACCGGTGGCACCATGTGAACCAGCTGAATCTGGGCCAGATCTTCCTTGTGTTGGTAACCGAAAAGCCGGAGATAGGTGGGATTAGCGTAGGCATGAACGCCTTCGTGAATGTAGGCGATCGCTTCATCGACGTTTTCCAGCAAGATCTGGGTGCGATTTTTGCTCTCGTTGAAGCGGACTTCGAAGGAGCGTCCGTCCCTGCGAGTCTGCAAGTGGCGCAATTCCTTGCGAACGACCGCCACCAAGTGATCCGCACCGTCCAGGTAGATATAGTCATCGGCACCTTCTTCCAACAGGCGGGCCGGTCTGTAGTGCCCGCGGTGCTCGTCATCTACCACTGCAATGATCGGAATATCCTGTCCCGATTCAGCGGTCATCAAGCGCGTTTCGGCGATGGTAGGCAAATCCTCGGCGACCCGCAGCAAGATCAAGTCCAGCGGCTGATAGTCGATCGCGCTACGGGCATCCTCGGCTTTGTCGGTTTCAGTCAGTTCGAGTTGATAACCATCTCCTCGCAGCGTCTTGACGATATGGTCGATATCGGATTGGGAACGATCTACGATGAGCAGGTTAATGATGGAAGGCTCAGACACGCGTCCAACCTCTATTGATGGCCAGAATCCCCGGCTGCGAGGGGGCTGTTGCCGGCCGCATTCTCATAGCGGGGTCTTGGCCAGTTGTCCTGGCTGCTCTCGCACCAGCCTGGGGACCAGATAGCCCGGCAAGCGCTGGCGAAGGACTTCCATGATAGTCGATGCCTCAGTTTCGTTCACCTCATAATGGGCCGCCCCCTGCACTCGGTCGAGTAGGTGCAGGTAATAAGGCAGAACGCGGGCCGTGAACAGCACTTCGCTTAGCTCCACCAAGGTCGGTACTGTGTCGTTCACCCCGCGTAGCAAAACCGACTGATTTAATAGTGTAACACCAATGCCCGCTAACCGCTCCAGCACCCGCCGGACGGTGTCATCGATTTCCCGAGGATGGTTGGCGTGAATCACCAAGATCGGCCGTAACCGGGTTCGGGCGAGCAGATCCAGCAAGCCGTCATCGACCCGCTCCGGTAATACGATCGGTTGCCGGCTATGGATACGCAACCGTTCCAAGTGGGGAATCCGCTCCAATTCCGCCAGCAATGCGCCCAGCCGTCGATCGGACAGGGACAGCGGGTCGCCACCGCTCAAAATCACTTCGCGGAGGCTGCGGTCTTGCGAGAGATAATTCAGCGCTGGACGCCACAAGTCCCCTCCGGCATGGTTCTCCGAGTAAGGAAATTCCCGGCGGAAACAGTAGCGACAATGTATCGCGCAAGCACCCGTGGCAATCAACAGTACCCGGCCATGGTATTTGTGCAACACGCCCGGTGCTGCTCGCGCCGCCTGGTCGTCCACCGGATCGGCCACGAATCCCGGCACGGGTGACAGTTCCGCCGCCAACGGCAACACCTGGCGCAACAGAGGATCATCAGGATCACCCTGACGCATTCTGGCCACGAATCCGCGCGGCACCCGCAGCGGAAACCGCGCCGCTGCCGCTCGCGCTGCCGGCAACAGTGCCAAGTCCAGCGCCAGCTCCCGCAGCAGCTCGGCGGGCTCGGTGATTGCCCGAGCCAGCTCCTGTTGCCAGCCCGGCACCTGACGCGAGTCCGTTTTTGTCAGTATCATATCGCGTTGTATAACTTTACCACTCCAACCCAAGGCAACAATTGCATGGCGACATATAGTACCAACGAATTCAAGAGCGGGCTGAAGATCATGCTGGATGGCGACCCTTACGCCATCGTCGAAAACGAGTTCGTCAAACCGGGCAAGGGCCAAGCATTCAACCGGGTCAAGGTGCGCAATCTGAAAACCGGGCGGGTCATCGAACGTACCTTTAAGTCGGGCGATACCGCCGAAGGCGCCGATGTGGTCGACGTCGAATTGCAATATCTGTACAACGACGGCGAATACTGGCATTTCATGGATCCGCAGAGCTACGAGCAAATCACCGCCGATGCCGTCACCGTGAGCGATGCCGCCAAGTGGCTCAAGGAAGAAGCCATTTGTCAGGTGACCCTGTGGAACGGCGTCCCCCTGAGCGTGGCACCGCCCAATTTCGTGATCATGGCCATCGTCGAAACTGATCCTGGCGTGCGTGGTGACACTTCGGGCGGAGGCGGCAAGCCGGCCACTTTGGAAACCGGCGCGGTGGTCCGAGTGCCGCTGTTCGTGCAAAACGGCGAAATCATCAAGGTGGACACCCGCACCGGTGAATACGTGTCCCGGGTCAAGGAATAGCGCGGGCGCAAAACCGCCACATCGCCCCAACCCGTGACCGCGTATCACTGGCGACCCAGCGCCGATTTATCGGTCTTGCGGCTGCGCGCCGAATTACTGGCGCAAATCCGGGCTTTTTTCGCGGCGCGCGGCGTGCTGGAGGTGGAAACCCCGGCGCTGTCGGCGGCGGCGATCACCGATCCTCACTTGGCCAGTTTTAACACTTGCTACTCAGGACCGGGATCGCAACACGGTCGGCCCCTGTATCTGCACACCTCGCCGGAATTTGCGATGAAGCGGTTGTTGGCGGCGGGTAGCGGTTGCATCTATCAGATCGCCCGTGTGTTCCGCGACGGTGAGGCAGGCTCCCGCCACAACCCCGAATTTACCTTGCTGGAATGGTATCGGGTTGGCTTCGACCATCACCGGCTGATGGACGAAGTGGCGGAGCTGGTCGGGATGTTGCTCGCTGGGCGGCTGACACTAGCGGAACCGGAGCGGTTGAGCTACCGCCAGATTTTTCAGCATCACCTGAATCTGGATCCGCACCGGGCCACTGTTGCGGACCTGGCCGCTTGCGCGGAGACACGCAACGTCTCGATACCCACCGGGATGCCGCTGGATGACCCCGATCCATGGTTAGACCTGCTGCTCACTCACTGCGTCGAGCCCCGGCTGGGATCGGGGCGCTTGACCTTCGTGCATGATTATCCGGCATCGCAAGCGGCACTGGCTCGGCTGCGGCCGGACGATCCGCCGGTCGGCGAACGTTTCGAGCTGTACATCAACGGCATCGAGCTCGCCAACGGCTTCCACGAACTCGGCGACACGGTCGAACAACGCCACCGCTTTGCGCAGGAAAACGCTGCTCGCCGGGCGGCGGGGCTACCGGTCATGCCGGTGGACGAACACTTGCTGGCGGCATTGGAATTCGGCCTGCCCGATTGCGCGGGCGTGGCCCTGGGATTCGACCGGTTGGTGATGCTGGCGACGAGGAAAACGTCGCTGGCAGAGGTGCTGGCATTTCCGCTGGATCGCGCCTGAATCCACGCGCGCCCGGCTTCGCTATCCCACGCTCAACCGTTGCCCCATCCGGACCTTCGTTCCTGCCTGGATGGCCGGCTCCCAACAGACCGTGTCCCGACCAAACAACAGAATGACGGTGGATCCCATGTTGAACCGGCCGAGTTCCGCGCCTTTGTCGAGCCTGACCGCATCCTCACCGTTCGGCGGATAGCGCCAGCAGCAGAGGGTTTTGCCAAGCGGCGGCGTAATCGGCCCGGCCCAAACCGTTTCGATGGAGGCGACATTGATCGCGCCGACCAGCACCACCGCCATCGGACCCGCCGGCGTATCGAAGAGCGCTGCCACCCGCTCATTGCGGGCGAACAGGTTGGGCACCATCCTTGTGGTCAGCGGCGACACACTGAACAACTTGCCGGGAACATGCACCATCTCGCGCAGCCGACCAGCCAACGGCATGTGTATTCGGTGATAGTCGCGCGGCGATAAATACAGCGTCGCGAAGACCCCGCCCTGAAACAGCCGAGCTCGCTCGGGATCACTGCCCAGCAACGCGGCGAGCGAAAAAGTCCGGCCCTTGGCTTGCAACAATAGATCCTGTTCGATGTTACCGATCTGGCTGACCGCCCCGTCCACTGGGCAGCACACTACCCGGTCGCCGGCCGCCACCGGCCGAATGCCCGGCTTGAGCGACCGAGTGAAGAAGGCGTTGAAGTCTGGATAGGCACGCGCATCCGATTCCGATGCCTCGCCTAGATCGACTTGAAAATGCTGGGCGAATCCCCGGATCAGCGCGTTCTTGAACCAGGGCAGTCGCGCTCGCGTTATCCGATAGGTCAGACGGGTCAACAGCCGCTGCGGCAACAGATATTGCGGCAGGTTGCGCAGATAGTCGCTCAGGGTCGCGGACGTATCGGCGGGAATCGAGTCGGGCATGGTCATTCCATTTCGTCAACGGAAAACGTGAATCGACACCGGTCCATCAGGGCACGGCGGCACGGATTTTCAGGAAATCGGTCGCCATCCGCTCCGGATTCTGCGGCGGGGTAAAAATCGCCCGCGGCCGACCCGACGGATCGATCAACACGATGGTCGAGCTGTGATCGATCGTGTAATTCGAGCCTTTCGCATCGGGCCCGCGTTGATAGAATACATGCAGCGGCTGAGTCAACCGGCGTAACTCCTCGGTCGGCCCGGTCACCCCCTGAAACTTGGGGTTGAAATAGGTCACGTATTCCCGCAGCCGCTCCGGCGTGTCGCGCTGCGGGTCCACTGACACCAGCACATAGGCAGTGTCGCGGTCGGCGCCTTGTTCGGCCAACCGCTTTTGTAATCGATTCAACTCGGCCAGTGTGAGCGGACAGACATCTGGGCAATAGGTGTAACCAAAATACAGAAATGTCCACTTACCCTGGAAATCGGCGCGCGTGAACGGCCGACCGCTATGATGGACTAAGTTAAACGCTTCCAGCGGCTGGGCATCGGGCAGATAGATGCCGGCGATATCCAACGACGGCGCCGCCCGTCGGCTGAATAACCATTCGCCCAGTATCAACCCCACGGTCAGCGCCACCATGCCGGCCAGCACCAGCCCGATTACAGTCGCACGACGGGTCATGATCGGTTACCTCGGTTCCGTATGCTTCACGCTCTGGCCGACACAGCGGTGGCTGCCTCGGCGGTATCGATCGGGGAGCATATCCGGTCTGCCACCGAAACGGTAGAATCCCACTGCTCCCGCACAACCCCGCGCCCCGCGAGCCTGGTCTATCGTCGGCCGTGCTTTGCGCCAGCGGACCGGATATTTTCATTCGCCGACCGAATTTTTCGATGACCGACCACGACAACGTCTTCTCCCATCTGCACACCATTCGCGACCTAATCCGCTGGGGCGCCAGCCGTATGAACGAGGCTGGCCTACACTTTGGTCACGGCACCGACAACGCTATCGACGAGGCGGCGGCACTGGTGCTGCACGCGCTGTACTTGCCGCCGGACCTACATGCCGAATATCTCCAATCGTACCTAACGCCGACCGAAAAACAGGCGGCAATTCAATTATTGGAACGGCGGATCGCGGAACGCAAGCCGGCTGCCTATCTGACCAACCGCGCCTGGTTCATGAATTTGCCGTTTTATGTGGACGAGCGGGTGTTGGTCCCACGTTCGCCGCTGGCCGAGCTGATCGAACGGCATTTCGCACCGTGGTTGCCGGACAGCCGCAAGGTGGAAACCATTTTGGATTTGGGTACTGGCAGCGGTTGCATCGGCATCGCCTGCGCCTATGCCTTTCCCGACGCGCGAGTGGATTTGGCGGACATCTCCGCCGATGCCTTGGCGGTCGCTCAGCGTAATATCGCTGAGCATGGCTTGGACGATCAGGTCGAAGCGATCCAGTCCGATCTGTTCTCGGCGCTGAAGGGCCGCCGTTACGATCTAATCATCAGCAACCCGCCCTATGTCGGACAAGAAGAGCTGGACAATCTGCCTTCTGAGTACCATCACGAGCCGCGGCTGGGGCTCGCCGCTGGCGCGGAAGGGCTGGATGTAGTGGCAGAAATTCTCAGCCAGGCCGCCGACTACCTGCAACGCGATGGGGTGTTGGTCGTTGAGGTCGGCAACGCCCAATACGCCCTGTGCGAAGCGTTTCCCGACGTACCGTTCACCTGGCTGGAATTCGAGCACGGCGGACAGGGCGTATTTTTCCTAAACGCCTCGCAATTGAAAGCGCTGTAATTTCAAGGCGATTCCTCTCAGGATCCACGGTAGTCCCTCAAGGACATGATCGAAAACCCCAGCAACCGCGCCCGAGTCGCGGCCCTCAGCCCGATGAGCCACGCCCTGGGCATCCAGACTGTCGCCGAGCCCACCACGGCCCCACCGTGGTCGGGCGCTTGCGCGAGTCGGGCCCGTTATGCCCCGGGCTATTCTTGAGCCAATCCGCCCCCTGGTTGTTGCCACCATGAACGCCACCGTCATTTTCGATCCCGATCTGATTCGTAAGTACGACAAGGCCGGTCCTCGCTACACTTCCTACCCGACTGCCGTGCAGTTCCACACCGGTTTCGGCGAAGCGGAATACCGAGAGCTGGCACTGGCCAGCAACGCGACGGGTAGGCCGCTGTCGCTGTATGTCCACATCCCGTTCTGCGATACGGTCTGTTTCTACTGCGCTTGTAACAAGATCATCACCAAGAACCGTCGCCATACCCTCCCCTATCTCGATCACTTACACCGGGAAATCGCCTTGCAAGGGGCGCTGTTCGACCGAAGTCGGCCGGTCGAACAGCTGCATTGGGGCGGTGGAACACCTACCTTCATCAGCTCGGCCGAAATGCGAGAACTGATGCGGATGACTGGCGAACATTTCCGCCTGCTTGGCGACGACAGCGGCGAATACTCCATCGAAGTGGATCCGCGCGAAACCGATGACCACACCATCGCGCTCCTGCGGGAACTGGGTTTCAATCGACTGAGTTTGGGGGTACAGGATTTCGAGCCGGCGGTGCAAAAAGCGGTCAACCGTATCCAACCTCGTGAAATCACCTTGCAGGTTATGGAAGCGGCTCGACGCGAGGGGTTTAAATCAATCAGCGTGGATTTGATCTATGGCCTGCCGGGTCAGAGCGTCGCCAGCTTCGACCGCACCGTAAACGAGCTCATCGCTCAAGACCCCGACCGGGTTTCAGTCTTCAACTATGCTCATCTGCCCGACCTGTTCAAAACCCAGCGCCAGATCGACGCCAGCGCGTTACCACCGCCGGCAGTTAAGTTGGACATCCTCAGGACCGTGATCGAGCGGCTGACCGCTGCCGGTTATGTCTATATCGGTATGGATCACTTCGCCAAACCCGACGACGAGTTGGCGCTAGCGCAGCGCGCCGGTACCCTGTATCGCAACTTCCAGGGTTACAGCACCCATGCCGACTGCGACCTGATCGGGCTCGGCGCGACCTCCATTGGCATGGTCGGCGACAGTTAC
>Ga0272412_1000298_pt1 | contig 13944 bp, 4 predicted proteins | sample WWTPWeurt_MetaT_FD_193540 | JGI IMG/M metagenome (GOLD analysis project Ga0272412, IMG submission 193540) | Metatranscriptome of activated sludge microbial communities from WWTP in Nijmegen, Gelderland, Netherland - WWTP Weurt (Metagenome... | ecosystem: Engineered > WWTP > Aerobic digester >...
CGGATCAAACCCATTCCACCCAACTCACCTGCGATAAATACCCCAGAAACATTGGTTTCGTATTCCGGCGTCACGTTTGGAATGTCAATTCCGCGCTTTGCCGTGCCGAATACCAGACTTAATGCTTGTACTGGACAAGCCTTGGCGCAAGCGCCATGGCCGATGCAGGCAGAGGCATTGATCAGGGTGGCTTTGCCGTTGACCACCCCGAGAGCGTCTTCGGGGCAAGCGCGAACGCAGGCACCTGAACCGAAACACAGTGTCGGATCGACCACTGGATGTAACGAAGGGGGCTCATTGAGGCCGGTTCGTTCAGATTCGTCCTTTACCTTCGCGGCTTCGCGGCTGAGGCGGGCGCGCCTTCGCAAGTAAAGGCCAATGATCAGTGCGCCGCCGGCCAGGTAGATGGCAGTAAGTAGTAGCAGTTTCATGGTGGGGGCGCATCCTAAGCGATGCGTCTTAACCATAACAGGGGAGCGTGCAGGTCACGCTTTGAGGATCAACAGATGGTGGATTCAACGTTGGGAGCCGGTGTGGTGTCCAGGCCCGTGGTGCGCAAGCCGCGGCCTGCCGCGTCGTCCAAGCACAAGGACTGGCTGCTCTATCTCGTGCTGGCCGGCCTCACTTGGCTGGTTTGGCAGGTGAGCAAGCTGGGCCTGTTCACGGCAGCCTCCAACACGGGCTACTGGATCGGTGTGGCCGGCGGGGTGAGCATGTTGCTGCTGTTCACCTACCCGATGCGCAAGCGTTTCCGCTTCATGTTCCGCCTGGGTTCGGCCAAGCCCTGGTTCATCGCGCACATGGTGCTGGGGGTTTCAGGCCCCTTGCTGATCCTGCTGCACTCCACCTTCCAGATCGGGTCCATCAACGCCGGTGTGGCCTTGTTTTCCATGCTCATTGTTGCGTTGAGCGGTGTGATCGGGCGCTTTCTCTATGTTCGCCTTCACCGCAACCTGCACGGCGAGAAGCTGAGCCTGGCCGAGCTTCGCGGCACGCATTCGGCCAGCGAGCAGCCGGCCACGCGACTGCGTTTCGCGCCCACGGTGGCACAGCGGCTGGCCGACTTTGAGCGCCGGGTACACCCTGAGGAAGGGCGCAAACCCAGCCTTGTGCACGCCCTGGTCGTGGTGCCTTGGCAGCGCTGGCTCACCGAGCGCATCTGCCGCGAAGAACTGAAGATCAAGATCATTGCCGCGGTCAAGGCCGAGGGCGGCCGCCGCAAAGAGGCCGCACGCCTGCTGCGCGAGGCCCGCAGCCTCGTGCACGACGAGTTGATGACCCTGCAGCGCATCGCGCAGTTCAGTGCCTGGGAGCGCCTGTTCTCCTGGTGGCATGTGGCGCACGTGCCCTTTGTCTATCTGATGGTGTTGAGCGCGATTGCCCATGTGGTCGCGGTCCACGCCTACTGATCGTCAGCGTCGGTGAAGGTCTGGCGAATCATGGCGATGCTGATTGGCATCCTCTTCACCGCAACGACGGGGCACGCCCAGTCGTTGGAATCGGTGTTGTCGCCTGGTCCGCTGATCAAGAGCCACGTGAAGGTGGAGAACGAGTGCAATTCATGCCATGTGCGCTTCAACCCCAAGGGGCAGGACGCACTGTGTCAGGAATGCCACAAGGAAGTGCGCCAAGACGTGCAGCAGCACACCGGCCACCATGGCCGCCTGAAGCCTGCGGCCTGTCGCAGTTGCCACACGGACCATCGCGGCCGCGACGCCAAGGTGTCCGAGTTCGACCGCAAGGCGTTCGACCACAAGCAGACTGACTTCGTCCTGCGCGAAAAGCACCTCGAGGTTGAGTGCGTCAAATGCCATCTGGCCGGCAAGCGCTGGGCTGAGGCGCCGCTCGATTGCAACAGCTGTCACAAGAAGGACGATGTGCACAAGGGTGGTTTGGGCGTGAAGTGCGCCGACTGCCACAACGAGCGCAAGTGGAAGGAAGTGGACTTCGACCACGGCAAGAAGACCCGCTTTGCCCTGACCGGAAAGCATGCCGACGTGAAGTGCGAGGACTGCCACGCCAAGGGCCGCTACAAGGACACGCCGCGCACCTGCATCGGATGCCACAAGAAGGACGACGAGCACAAGGGCAGCTACGGCGAGAAGTGCGAGAGCTGCCATGGCGCCAAGGCCTGGAAGCCGTCCACCTTCAACCACGACGTGGACACGAAATATGCGCTGAAGGGCAAGCACCGCACGACCAAGTGCGCCGATTGCCACACCGGCCCGCTGTACCGCACCAAGCTTGGCAGCGAGTGCTTTGATTGCCATCGCAAGGACGACAAGCACAAGGAAACCCTGGGCAAGGATTGCGCGTCGTGCCACAGCGAGCGCAGCTGGAAAGAGCCGCCCAAGTTCGACCACGACAAGACGCGTTTCCCCTTGTTGGGCAAGCACCAGAAGACCGAGTGCAAGGATTGCCACAAGGACGCCATGTATCGCCAGACGCCTGGCAAGTGCATCGATTGCCACCGCAAGGACGACAAGCACGTGGGTACCTTGGGTGTGGCCTGTGCCGATTGCCATGTGGAGCGCGATTGGAAGACCACGACGGGCCGCTTCGATCACCAGCGCACCAAGTTCCCGTTGCGCAATGCGCATGCGGACGCCAAGGTCAAGTGCGTGGATTGCCATCGCGACCACAAGAGTTATCGCAACACGGCGATGGATTGCCTGTCCTGCCACCAGAAGGACGACAAGCACGAAGGCACGCTGGGCAAGCAGTGCGAGCAATGCCACGCCGACACCAATTGGCGCGTGGCCGGCTTCGACCATGCGCGCAGCCGCTTCCCATTGGTGGGGCGCCATGTCAACGCCAAGTGCAACGACTGTCACAAGACGCAGCGCTACAAGGACGCTCCGCGCGACTGCTGGTCATGCCACAAGAAGGATGACGTGCACAAGTTGAAGTACGGCACGGCCTGCGATGAATGCCACAACGCCCGCTCCTGGCCGTTGTGGGCCTTTGATCACGATAAGCGCACGGATTGGAAGCTGACGGGCGCTCACCGCAAGACGCGCTGTGATCAATGTCATACCCAACCGGCGCCGGCGGGCAAGCGTGCTGCGCCACTGGATCAGGCCTGCAATTCCTGCCATCGACGCGATGACGTGCACGATGGTGGGTTTGGAAATCGTTGTGAGCAATGTCATTTGACGGACAACTGGAAACAGCTGCGTCCACGGGGGCAATAAATGATGTCGACAACGATCCTGCCCCCTCCCAATTCAGCCGTATCCAATTTGCCCAGCAGACTGTCCATGACAAACAAAACTTCTTCTTGGAAAGTCCCGATCGCACGGCTGCTGATGCTGTTCGGCATGCTGTTGCTGTGCCTCCCGCAAGCCTGGGCACAGACGGGCAAGAGCAGTTTTGATCACTTGTCGACCGGCTATTCGCTCACGGGCGCGCACATCACCACGCGCTGTGAGTCATGCCACCAGAACGGCGTCTTCAAGGGCACGCCGCGCGATTGCAACAGCTGCCACATCAGCGGCGCCCGTTTTGCCAAGGGCAATGTGGTGATGTCCAACCAGCACGTGCCCACATCCCAGGCTTGCGACAGCTGCCACACCACCAAGGCCTTCGGCGGCATCAAGTTCAGCCACAGCCAGGTGCAGGCCGGCAGCTGCCAGGTCTGCCACAACGGCTCCACTGCGCCGGGCAAGTCGGCCACACACGTCAGCACCACCCTGGCTTGCGACAGCTGCCACTCCACCAAGGCCTTCTCGCCGGCCAAGGGCATGGACCACGCCGGTTTCACCTCGGCCACCAACTGCGCCAGCTGCCACAACGGCTCCACCGCGAGCGGCAAGTCCGCGAGCCACATGCCCACAGGCTCCAACAACTGCACCAGCTGCCACAGCACCAGCAGCTTCAAGCCGAGCAGCTGGAACCACACCCAGATGACGGTGACGGCGCAATGCGCGAGCTGCCATACCGGTGGGTTCCCGCCGGCCGACGGCAAGCCCACGAATCACATGCCCTACGCCTCGGTGTCCGTCTCGGCATCGGCCAATTGCGACAGCTGCCACAAGGGCAGTTTCACGAGCTGGGCTGACGGGCGCTTCCACGCCAACTTCAACGTCAGCAACCAGTGCGCCACGTGTCACACCGGCAATTTCGTCGGCACCGTGGGCAAGCCCAACACGGCGATCCACAACGGCGTCACCACCTGCGAGAACTGCCACACCGTCGCTGGCTGGTCGGGTGCCAAGCCTGATCACAAGACCTTCACGGCCGCGACCGATTGCGCCAGTTGCCACAACGGCACGGCCACCAAGGGCAAGCCCAACGGCCACATCCCGACGGGCTCGCTGAACTGCTCGAGCTGCCACTCCGTGAGCAACTTCAAGCCCAGCAGCTGGAACCACACCCAGTCGCTGGTGACGGCCCAGTGCGCCAGTTGCCACTCGGGCTCGTTCCCGCCGGCCGATGGCGTGCCGAGCAACCACATTCCCTTCTCGTCCGTGCCGGCGTCGGCCGGTGCCAATTGCGACAGTTGCCACAAGGGCAGCTTCAGCAACTGGGCCAACGGTCGCTACCACGCCAATTTCAATGTCAGTGGCCAGTGCTCCACCTGCCACACCGGCAACTACCTCGCTGCCGTGGGCAAGCCGGCCACCGCCATCCACGCTGGTGTCACGGCTTGCGAGAGCTGCCACACCACCAGCGGCTGGTCGGGCGCCAAGCCGGACCATGCCACCTTCACGTCGGCCACCAATTGCGTGTCGTGCCACAACGGCGTGTCTGTGATCGGCAAGCCCAACGGGCACGTGCCGGTGGGCAGCGCCAATTGCATCGCCTGCCACACGGTGGTGAGCTTCAAGCCGAGCAGCTGGAACCACACCCAGCTGGCAGTGGCTGCGCAATGTGCCAGCTGCCACACCGGTGCGTTCCCGCCGGCCGATGGCAAGTCGACCAACCACATCCCGTTTGCATCGATCTCCGCATCGTCGTCCGCCAATTGCGACAGCTGCCACAAGGGCAGTTTCAGCAGCTGGGCCAACGGCCGGTTCCACTCGAACTTCAGCGTCTCGACGCAGTGCGCTGCCTGCCACACAGGCAGCTTCCAGGCGGCGGTGGGCAAGCCCAGCACGCCCATCCACGCCAATGTCACAGCCTGCGAAACCTGCCACAACACGGCAGGCTGGGGTGGGGCCAAGCCTGACCACGCCGCGTTCAACTCGTCCACCAATTGCTCGTCCTGCCACAACGGCGTCTCGGCCTCTGGCAAACCCAATGGCCACATCCCGGTGGGGTCCGCCAATTGCAGCGCCTGCCACTCGGTGGTGGCCTTCAAGCCCAGCAGCTGGAATCACACGCAGACGACGGTGACGGCGCAGTGCGCAAGCTGCCACACAGGAGGTTTCCCGCCCGCCGACGGCAAACCGACGAATCACGTGCCCTACGCGTCCGTATCGGCTTCAGCATCGGCTAATTGCGACAGTTGCCACAAGGGCAGCTTCAGCAGCTGGGCCAGTGGTCGGTTCCACGCGAACTTCAACGTCAAGAGCCAATGCGCCACTTGCCACACCGGCAATTTCCTGGCCGCCACCGGCAAGCCTGGTACAGCCATCCACGCCGGGGTCAGCAGCTGTGAGGGCTGCCACAACACCAGTGGCTGGGCCGGTGCCAAGCCTGACCACAGCACCTTCACCGCGGCCACCAACTGCTCGTCTTGCCACAACGGTGCCGCGGTGACCGGCAAGCCGAATGGCCACATCCCCGTGGGTTCGACCAACTGCATCGCCTGCCATACCGTGGCGAGCTTCAAGCCCAGCAGTTGGAATCACACCCAGACGGCGGTGACCGCTCAGTGCGCCAGCTGCCACACCGGCGCGTTCCCGCCGGCCGATGGCAAGCCGTCGAACCACGTGCCCTACGCGTCCGTATCGGCTTCGGCATCGGCCAATTGCGACAGTTGCCACAAGGGCAGCTTCAGCAACTGGGCCAATGGCCGTTACCACGCCAACTTCAACGTCAGCGGGCAGTGCGCGACCTGCCACACCGGCAACTACATGGCTGCCGTCGGCAAGCCCGGTACCGCGATCCATGCGGGCGTGACCAACTGCGAGTCGTGCCACGCCACGTCGGGTTGGGCCGGCGCCAAGCCGAATCACAGTGCTTTCACAGCGGCGACCAATTGCACCTCTTGCCACAACGGCGTGTCGGTGACTGGCAAGCCGAATGGACACGTGCCGGTCGGGTCGACCAATTGCATCAGCTGCCACTCGGTGGTGAGCTTCAAACCCAGCAGCTGGAACCACACGCAAGTGACGGTGACGGCGCAATGTGCCAGTTGCCACACGGGAGCGTTCCCGCCGGCCGATGGCCGCCCGACGAATCACATTCCGTTTGCCTCGGTGACTGCGTCTTCTTCGGCCAATTGCGACAGTTGCCACAAGGGCAGCTTCAGCAGCTGGGCGAGCGGCCGCTTCCACAGCAACTTCAGTGTCAGCACCCAGTGCGCGACCTGCCACACTGGCAACTACATGGCTGCCACCGGTAAGCCGTCGACACCGATCCATGCCGGCGTGACCAACTGCGAGAGCTGCCACAACACTGCCGGGTGGGCTGGCGGCAAGCCGGACCACAGCACGTTCACTGCAGCAACCAACTGCGCGTCCTGCCACAACGGTGGAACGGTGTCCGGCAAGCCGAGTGGGCACATCCCCGTTGGGTCGACCAATTGCAGTGCCTGCCACTCTGTTGCAGCTTTCAAACCCAGCAGCTGGAACCACAGCCAGGTGGCGGTGGCAGCGCAGTGCGAGTCCTGCCACACCGGGGCGTTCCCGCCGGCCGATGGCAAGCCTGCCAATCACGTGCCCTATGCGTCAGTGGCCGGCATGGCCAGCGCCAAGTGCGACACCTGCCACAAGGGCAGCTACAGCAGCTGGGCGAATGGTCGGATCCACTCGAATTTCAGCGTGAGCACCCAGTGCGCCAGCTGCCACAACGGCAACTACCTGGCAGCGACCGGCAAGCCGGCCACGGCCATTCACAATGGCGTGACCAATTGCGAAAGTTGCCATAACACCAGCGGATGGTCCGGTGGCAAGCCTGACCACAGCACTTTCACGGCGGCCACCAATTGCGCCTCGTGCCACAACGGCGTGTCGGTCACCGGCAAGCCGACCGGCCATATTCCGGTGGGTTCGACGAATTGCATCAGCTGCCACACCGTGGTGACCTTCAAGCCCAGCAGCTGGAATCACACGCAGACGACGGTGACGGCGCAATGCGCGAGCTGCCACACCGGCGCCTTCCCGCCGGCCGACGGCAAGCCGAGCAACCACGTGCCCTACGCGTCCATCGCAGGGTCGGCATCGGCCAATTGCGACAGTTGCCACAAGGGCAGCGTCACCAGCTGGGCCAACGGCCGTTATCACGCGAATTACACGGTGAGTGCGCAATGCGCCACCTGCCACACCGGCAACTACCTGGCCGCGGTGGGCAAGCCGGCCACGGCCATCCACGCTGGGGTGACCAACTGCGAGAGCTGCCACAACACCAGCGGCTGGTCCGGTGCCAAGCCTGACCACAGCACCTACACCGCGGCGACCAATTGCGCCTCGTGCCACAACGGCGCGTCGGTGATTGGCAAGCCCACGGGCCACATCCCTGTGGGTTCGACGAATTGCATTGCCTGCCACACGGTCACCGCGTTCAAGCCGAGCAGCTGGAACCACACGCAGACCACGGTGACGGCCCAATGCGCGAGCTGCCACACCGGCGGCTTCCCGCCGGCGGACGGCAAGCCTGGCAACCATGTGCCCTACGCGTCCATCGCGGGGTCGGCGTCGGCCAACTGCGACAGTTGCCACAAGGGCAGCTACAGCAGCTGGGCCAATGGCCGCTATCACGCAAACTACACGGTCAGCACGCAGTGCGCAACCTGCCATACCGGCAACTATCTGGCGGCGGTGGGCAAGCCGGCCACACCCATCCACGCCGGGGTGACCAATTGCGAGAGCTGCCACAACACCAGTGGCTGGACGGGCGCCAAACCGGACCACAGCAGCTACACGGCGGCCACCAATTGCGCCTCCTGCCACAACGGCGTGTCCGCGGGTGGCAAGCCCAACGGCCACATCCCGGTTGGGTCGACCAATTGCATCAGCTGCCATACGGTGGCCGGCTTCAAGCCGAGCAGCTGGAACCACACCCAGACTGTGGTGACGGCGCGCTGCGCGTCTTGCCACACCGGCGCCTTCCCGCCGGCTGACGGCAAGCCGAGCAATCACGTGCCCTACGCATCGATCGCGGTGTCGGCGTCGGCCAATTGCGACAGTTGCCACAAGGGCAGCGTCACCAGCTGGGCCAATGGCCGCTTCCACGCGAACTACAGCGTGAGCACGCAGTGCGCAACGTGCCACACGGGCAACTACCTGTCGGCAGTGGGTAAGCCGGCCACACCCATCCACGCTGGGGTGACCAATTGCGAGAGCTGCCACAACACCAGTGGCTGGTCGGGCGCCAAGCCTGACCACGGCACCTTCACGGCTGCCACCAATTGCGCGTCATGCCACAACGGCGTGTCCGCAGGCGGCAAGCCGAATGGCCACATCCCGGTTGGGTCGACCAATTGCATCAGCTGCCATACGGTGGCGAGCTTCAAGCCGAGCAGCTGGAACCACACCCAGACCGTGGTGACAGCGCAATGCGCGAGCTGCCACACGGGTGCTTTCCCGCCGGCTGACGGCAAGCCAAGCAATCACGTGCCCTATGCATCGATCGCGGTGTCGGCCTCGGCCAACTGCGACAGTTGCCACAAGGGCAGCTACAGCAGCTGGGCCAATGGCCGCTTCCATGCGAACTACAGCGTGAGCGCGCAGTGCGCAACCTGCCACAACGGCAGCTACCTGTCGGCCGTGGGCAAGCCTGCCACACCCATCCATGCCGGGGTGACCAATTGCGAGAGCTGCCACAACACCAGCGGCTGGTCCGGTGCCAAGCCTGACCACGGCACCTTCACAGCGGCCACCAACTGCGCGTCGTGCCACAACGGCGTGTCCGCGGGCGGCAAGCCCAACGGGCACATCCCGGTGGGCTCGACGAACTGCATTGCCTGCCACAACGTCACGGCGTTCAAGCCGAGCAGCTGGAACCACACCCAGACCGTGGTGACGGCGCAATGCGCGAGCTGCCACACGGGTGCCTTCCCGCCGGCAGACGGCAAGCCGAGCAACCACGTGCCTTACGCATCGATCGCGGTGTCGGCCTCGGCCAACTGCGACAGTTGCCACAAGGGCAGTGTCACCACCTGGACCAATGGCCGCTTCCATGCTTACTACAGCGTGGCGGCTCAGTGCGCCACCTGCCACACCGGCAACTACCTGGCGGCGGTGGGCAAGCCAGCCACACCCATCCACGCTGGAGTGACCAACTGCGAAGGCTGTCATACCAGCACAACGGCCTGGGGTGGCGCCAAGCCTGACCACAGCACCTACACCGCGGCCACCAATTGCGCGTCCTGCCACAACGGCACCACGGCCACGGGCAAGTCTGGCTCGCACGTGCCGGTGGGGGCGGTCAATTGCATCGCCTGCCACTCGGCCACGGGCAAGTTCAAGCCCAGCACCTTCAACCACACGCAATTGGTGGTGACGGCGCAATGCGCGAGCTGCCACTCGGGTGCCTACACGCCTGCCGACGGCAAGCCCGCCAACCACGTGCCGTATGCGTCGGTGGCTGTTTCAGCGGCTGCCAACTGCGATGCTTGCCACAAGGGCAGCTTCGCCACCTGGGCCAATGGCCGCTATCACGCCAACTACAGCGTGGTGGCGCAGTGCGCGACCTGCCACACGGGCAGCTACCTGTCTGCAGTGGGCAAGCCGGCCACGACCATCCACGTCGGCGTGACGAGTTGCGAGGGCTGCCACAACACCACCAGCTGGGCCGGCGGCAAGCCAAACCACGGCACCTACACGGCGGCCACCAATTGCGCGTCCTGCCACAACGGCACCACAGCCACGGGCAAGCCGGGCACCCACGTGCCGGTGGGAGCCGTCAATTGCATCGCCTGCCACTCGGCCACGGGCAAGTTCAAGCCCAGCACCTTCAACCACACGCAAGTGGTGGTGACGGCTCAATGCGCCACTTGCCACTCGGGGGCCTACTCGCCCGCCGATGGCAAGCCGACCAACCACATTCCGTACGCGGCGGTGGCGGTGACTGCGGCGGCCAATTGCGACACCTGTCACAAGGGCAGCTACGCCACCTGGACGAATGGCCGCCTGCACGCCAATGCGAGCATCAGTTCGCAGTGCGTCACCTGCCACACGGGCAGCTATCTGGCGGCGGTGGGCAAGCCGGCCACGCCGACACATGCGACGATTGGTGCCACGCCGTGCGAGACCTGCCACAAGTCGACCACCAACTGGCTCACGGTGACCTTTGCGCACTCGGCTGCCAACGCCGTGGGTACGGGCACTTGCGACACCTGCCACAACGGCACCACCGCCAAGGGCAAGTCAGGCACGCACGTCCCGATCACGATCGCCACCGCGAAGTGCGATGCCTGCCACAAGTCGCAGGTATCGTTCGCGACCGCGTTGACAATGAGCCACTCGGCTGTCACGGGAATGTCTTGCAAGCTGTGCCACAACGGCAGTTATCTGTCCGAAGGGCCACAGGGCGCCTTGGCGAAACCCACCAACCACATTCCTGAAGCGCAGTTGCTCAACGGTGCGGCCATGGACTGCAATGCGTGTCATACCAGCACCACCGCTTGGACGACGATGAGGATGAATCACAACAGCAGCATGGGCAATGGGGCTGGCTGGTGCAAGGCGTGTCACCAGACCGGCACGGCCTGGCTGGGTAATATGGAGAAGAAGTCGCTGACCCACGAGAAGAAGACACCGGTGCCGACCGACTGCTCCATGTCCGGCTGTCACCGTCCCCTGGGCAATAAGGGCACCGCGTATTCAAACTGGGATTGATCCCATCAACAAGACGGCCAGCGTTGCCGAGCGAAGAGGATTGAAATGAACCGTTGGACCAATGGCCGCAACTGGCAATCGGTTGCGCCCTTGGCGCTGTGTGTGGGTGCCGTCTTGCCCGCCAGTGCACAGATGATCGAGGACGTCGAAGTGCGCAGCGAGGGCTCGCAGGTGATCTATGCGGTGCGCTTTGCCGCGCCCATCAGCTATCAGCGTGCGGTCGCAGCGCGCTCGCGCGACCTGGTTCAGGCTTTCTACGACCTCAATGCTTCCCGCGACCTCGTCGTGCCCGTGGATGGGCAGCGGCGCATCCTGAATGCGACGGGCGACCTGCCCCGGGTGACGATCACCGACGAACCTGGGAGCACGCGCAACAGTCGAAGGCTGGTGATGCGGTTCGATGCCCCGGCGCAGTTCTCCGTTCGCGCGGGCAAGACGAATCGTGTGATCGAGTTGGTGGTCGAGGGCAAGAGCACGTCGGTGGCGCGCACCCCTGCGCCCGCAACGGCACCCTCCGCGCGGCCGGCCGGCGCTGCGCCAGCGCCGGCGACTGGCCAGCAGTACCAGATCGTGCTGCAACGTGGCCCGTCGCCGATCAACATGGACAAGCCCTTGCCCAAGGCGCTTGTAGATGTCGAATTGCTCAACAACGCCCGCGTGGTCGATGGCAAGACCGAGTACGAGCTGACGGTCGGCCCATTCAAATCGATGGACGAGGCGCGTGCCGCATTGCTGCAGTTGTCTGCGTTCCCTGGGGCGCAGATTGTCGAGCGTCGGCCCCTCGCGGCAGCGCCGGCGAAGCCTGCTGGCGCACCCGCAGCACCCGGTACGCCTGCTGTGCAAGGCGCACCTGCCGTGGCGGGCTCCACCCCCGCGCCCGCGCCCGCAGCGGCACCCTTGACTGGCCCCCAAGACCCGCGTGGTCGCGAGTTGCTGGCTCAGGCCAAGGAGGCCCAGGCACGCAACGACGATGCCGCCGCTGTGGCCTTGCTGGATGAATTGTTGAACCTGCCGCCCACCACGTCCACGCGCGAAGCGCAGGCCATGATTGGCGAGTTGCGGCTCAAGCTCGGCGATACCGCGCGTGCGCGTGCCGAATTCGAGACCTTCCTCAACCTGTTCCCCGAAGGGCCTGACGCCCAAAAGGTGCGCGAGCGCCTGGCCTCGATGCCGGCGCCCGTGGTCGCGGCGCGTGTCGAGCCCGAGCAGAAGCCCACATCCACGACCACCTGGTCCGGCTCCTGGGCGCAGACCTATTTCGGCGGCCAGTCGAAGACGCAGACACTGCTGAAAGACACGCCGCTCGAAGGTCAGATCCCGCAGGTGGTGTCGGACTCCACCATCTCGTCGGTGGATCAGAAGCAGTTGCTGACCAGCGCAGACGTGGGTTGGCGCTATCGCGATGCCGACCAGGATCTGCGTTTTGTGTTCCGAGATTCCTTCACGACGGATCTCATGCCGAACCGGCCGGACAAGAACAAGCTCACGGCGCTGTATGTGGACTACAAGCTGGTGTCCAACGGCCTCTCGGCCCGGCTCGGCCGTCAGTCGGGCCTGGGCGGTGGGGTGCTGGGGCGCTTCGACGGCGCACTGCTGGGTTGGGCCTTCAAGCCCAAATGGAAGCTGAGTGCCGTGGCCGGCGTGCCCACCGACACGCTCCTGGATGCCAAGCGCCATTTCTACGGCGTCTCGCTCGATGCTGATGCGCTGATGCCTGCAGTGGGTGGCTCGGTTTATGCCATCCAACAGGTCATCGACGGCCAGATTGATCGACGCGCGCTGGGCAATGAAATGCGCTACGTGAAGCCCAATGCTACCGTGTTCACGGTCCTCGAGTACGACGTCTCACTGAAGGGCTTGAACGTGGCCTCGGCCCAGGGCCTGTTCACCACCGAGGGCAACACCAGCATCAACGTGATGCTCGACCGGCGCGCCACACCCTTGCTGATGCTTGGCAATGCACTGTTCTTCCAGCCGCCGGGCGGGGCCATGCCGCGCCGCATCACCGATCTCCTGGGCATGCAGACCATGGAGGAGGCCAAGCGTTACGTCACCAGCACCACGGCCTACATGAGCCAGGCCTCGGCCAGCTTCACCACGCCCATCAGCCCGCGCTGGCAAGCCGGCCTGGATCTGCGCCTGGTGAATGTGGGCGCATTGGCGCCGGTCGCGGAGATCCCGGAACTGGTCGACGGTCGTGCAGGCACCGGCAATCTCTGGACCTTGGGTGCCCAGGCCATCGGCACCAACCTGTATTCGCCTCGTGACACGCACGTGCTGATGATGTCGGCGGTGTCCGGCCCCAGTCTGACCGGTTGGCTGGCGTCCTACAACAACATGTCCGTGCCCTGGGCGCAGTGGCAACTCGAGCCATCGCTGCGCTTCTACCAGCAGAAGCAGCAGGTTGCATCCGGAACGATCAAGACCTCCCGGATAACCCCAGGGTTCCGGGTCAGCTACAAGCTCACCCAGAACTGGAGCATCGAGTCCGACCTGAGCATCGAGTTCAGCCGCACTCGCGGGCTGAACCAGGACGAGTCCGGCCACCGGATCTCGTATTCACTCGGCTATCGCTACGATCATTGATGGGCGGCGGGCGCTTGAGAGTTATCAAGGATCGGGCCGCCAAGGCCCGATAGGATCGCGCCTGTCCAGCCGTCCGGTGGACCATGTCCACCGGCGCGATGCCATTTGACCGTTCAATTGCACAAAGCAACCACATCCTCCATGTCGGTCTCCGGCCCCCTGGCCACGCGCGCACTGGCATGCCGGCGCGGGCGTCGCCTCCTTTTTCGCGGTCTCGATCTGCAATTGGACCCAGGCAGCGTGACTTGGCTGCGTGGCACGAACGGCAGTGGCAAGACCAGCTTGCTGCGCATCCTGGCCGGCCTGTCGCAACCTGCCGAGGGTGAGGTGCTTTGGGGCGGGCAGCCTTGGCGCAGGGCGGGTGCGCTGGCGCGGCAGGGCACCATCTACATCAGCCATGCGAATGCCCTGA
>Ga0272412_1000299_pt1 | contig 13942 bp, 10 predicted proteins | sample WWTPWeurt_MetaT_FD_193540 | JGI IMG/M metagenome (GOLD analysis project Ga0272412, IMG submission 193540) | Metatranscriptome of activated sludge microbial communities from WWTP in Nijmegen, Gelderland, Netherland - WWTP Weurt (Metagenome... | ecosystem: Engineered > WWTP > Aerobic digester >...
CGCGGTAAACGCTTTCATTCCATACACCCAGCCCATAGTGAAATTAACCTGGCCGTAATACAGCCCAACCATCAAACCCGCAATTCCACCCAATGCTGGCCCTAACAGAAAAACCATTAGGATGACTCGATTTACGTCAATCCCCATTAACCGCGCCGCGCCCTGGTCAATCGCCGCCGCTCGTATTGCTGTTCCGATCCGAGTCTTCTGGATGAACAGATACAAGACGATCATCATCAGCACAGAAGCCAGAACAATCAGTACTCGCATCAAAGGTAAGTACAGGCCAAAGATATTCAGTGTTGCGGTCGGCAGGATATTATCGGGATAGACTTGAGACCGGGCGCCATAAATCAGCATCAAGGCGTTTTGCAAAAAGATCGACGCACCCAACGCTGATACTACTGCGGACAACCGAGGTGATTCCCGTAGCGGACGATAAGCTGCCCGCTCTAGAATTGCACCCAATACAGCCACTAGTCCCATCACCATCAAAACCAGAACTATCACGCCCAAGGTAAACCCTAGCCGGTCGGTCAGCGCCAGAGAAGTCAGGAGCGTCAAACCAAGATAAGCGCCGTAAGTAAATAAATCGCCATGAGCAAAATTAATCAGCTTGAGCACCCCATAAACCATGGTGTAACCCAAGGCAATCAGGGCATAAATACCACCCACAGCGAGACCATTGGTGAGTTGCTGGATAAATTCTTCCACAAGCTTACCGGGGCTTAAGACAGCAGGAAAAGAAACACTGGGTTTTGATCAATCGCCGAGCAGTCAAAACGGCTCCCATCGATCAAACAGACCAAGAGAACCGCCGACTATTACAGCTTCTGCAATACAAATTTGCCTTCGGCGTCCACCTTGTAAACCCGGTAGACATCGCCTTCACGGTCACCTTTGAAATCAAAGGAGATCGGGCCGCTCAAGCCAGAGTAATCCTTAAGGCTTGTATGTAGATAATCGGCAACTTTGCCACCATCAGTTGATTTAGCGCCTGCAATACCAGCGACGGCAACCCGAAAGCCATCACCGGCCAGCACTGCCCAAATGGAAGGCGGCAATTCATTATATTTTTTTTGATAATCGGCTAAAAACGCCTTGGCCTCCGGCGTATCCAGATCCTGTGGCTGTGGCGGACTGAGGAAATAGAAACCTTCTGCGGCTTCTTTACCCGCAATCTTGACCAAGTCGGCATTATTGGTAGCGTCGCCACCAATAAAGGGCGTCTTCCAGTTCATACCTTTCTTCTGTCGCAATAATTGGCCGGCTTCCGGATAATATCCGGTAAACAACACCACATCAGGATTAGCGCCCTTCAGCTTGGTCAGAATCGCGGTGTAATCGCTTTCCTTGGGTGTTAGCGCGTCAAAGAACACTACTTCCACACCCTGTTTTTTCAGCAGCGCATTGGCTTCATCCGCTAAGCCCTTGGCGTAGGAGGTACTGTCATGGAGAATGGCAACTTTCTTGAACCCTAGTTTGCCGATAGTCTGCGCCGCCATCCGGCCCTGCTCATCATCGCGGGGCGCAGTGCGGAAGAAGTGCTTAAAACCCTTTTCAGTCAAGCGGATCGCGGTAGAACCGTTGGCTATTTGGGGAATTTCGGCTTCATCGAAAATGGCCTGGCTCGCTTCGGTAACAGAGGAGCCGTAAGTCCCGACCACCGCAACGACACCCTTAGTCGTCAGGCGTTGCGCAGCCAGCGACGCCGTCCGCGGATCACCGCCATCATCTTCAGTGATCACCTCAATTGGCTTGCCCAAGACGCCGCCTTTGGCGTTCTGTTGCTCGGCCAGCAGGGTAACGATGTTCTTCATACCCTGGCCTTCGCTGGCCCAAGAACCGGTCAGCGGCGCCATTAACCCGATCTTGACGGTTTCCGCCGATTGGGCAGCGCCGCCGCTCAACGCCAGACCTAGTGCGGCAACCAAGATTAAAAGTCGTTTTTTCATATACTTATATCCTCCTATGACTGTAGTGTGCGTTGAAAACGATAGCAGCGAACTTCGGGCAGCGTCAAACCTGCCGCGTCATTGACGGCGACGTCCGGGTTGGCGTTGGCAACGATACGGCAACCCCCGACGCTACATTCTCCTCCTGATCGTTATCGTCTTCCGTTTCATCACGACTGCTCATCAGCCAGTCCATCGCCTGGACAGGATTGCGCGAACCAAGTCCGGCAAAATCAAACAGCGCAGCATCGACCAAATGCGACGGAGCTACGTTCTGCAATGCGGCAAAGATATTTTCTACCCGCCCCGGAAACTGCCTTTCCCATTGCTGTAGCATGGCTTTAATCGCTTGCCGTTGCAGATGTGGCTGTGAACCACACAAATTACAGGGAATGATCGGGAATTGCCGTGCTTCAGCATAGGCCGCGAGATCACGCTCCCGGCAATAGGCCAGCGGGCGGATCACCACATTGCGGCCATCATCGCTACGCAGCTTGGGCGGCATAGCCTTGAGCTTGCCGCCGTGGAACAGGTTCAGGAACAAGGTTTCCACAAGGTCGTCACGGTGATGACCGAGAGCAATCTTGGTCATGCCGTGGTTGGCGGCAAAAGTGTAGAGAATCCCGCGCCGCAGCCGTGAACACAGTCCGCAGGTGGTCTTGCCCTCGGGAATGATCCGCTGGACCACCCGGTAGGTGTCCTGCTCGATGATATGGAAAGGAACGCCGACGCCACGCAAATAATCAGGCAACACCTGTTCAGGAAAACCGGGCTGTTTCTGGTCAAGATTGACCGCCACCAATTCAAACCGCACCGGCGCCCGCGCCTGCAAATTCAGCAGAATATCAAGCATTACAAAGGAATCCTTGCCGCCGGACAGGCAGACCATCACCCGATCGCCTTCCTCGATCAGGTTGAAATCCTGGATGGCGCGTCCGACATTCCGCCGCAATCGCTTATGCAGCTTGTTAAAATTGACCTGCTGTTTCCTGACCTCCGCCGCCATCATCGCTCATTCTCCGGGAACCGCATTCGCAAGGGCAAACTCTAGCTGAAACCAGTCCGGTTGCGCCAAATTTCATACCTTGCCGCCCGTTAGCTGGCGGATTAGACTCCCCAATCATGAATGGTTAGCGCCGCGCGCCGGGAACCTAGCCCGGTTCCGGTTGGCCGCACCAGATAAATCAACCGCCACCCCCGGAGCATTTTGTCTATGGAGACCAGTGACATCGAAAACTACAAACGCCGGCTCGTTGAGCTGCGCATCGAGCATCGCGATCTGGATGACGTGATTGCCCGACTTGCCAAGGATCCCCTGGTCGACGAGCTTGAACTGAAGCGCCTGAAAAAACGCAAGCTCATGCTGAAGGACATGATCTCACACCTGGAAAGCAAGCTAATTCCTGATCTCAACGCCTGAATCCAGCCTAACGACAGAGCCGCCCGGTCATCTCCGGCCCGACGGCTCTTCCGCCGTCCGCTACTCGCCGTCTACCGACATCCCGTACTTCCTTGCATACCACTCCCGCGCCTGACGGATCCAGTCATCCCGACGAATCCGCCCGCTGAAATGGATCACCTCGGACTCAATACGCTCAATGTCGGCGGCGCTCAGCAACGCAAGCTGCTCGTAGCGATTAATCCCGGCAGCGTTCAGCTTGCCCTCCAGCGCCGGCCCAATGCCGTTAATCAGCTTTAAATCATCCTTTTCCAGTTCCTTGTCTTTTTCCGGTTCCCGCGCAGGCGCGGCCACCACAGGCCGATTATTAACCAACACCTTGATCCGGCTATTGATCTCATCCAGCTGCTGGGCGATGCCTTGTAAATCATCATGGGTTGGCACCCCCAACTGCTTCAACGCCCGCGCTACTCGTTCCTCAAACAATTGCTCCAGATTATCGAGAGTGCCGCCCGCCTTGGTTTTAGCGCTTTCGACCAGACCACGCACCTCCTCAACCCGCTCTTTTAGCTCTCCAGCGGCATCTCCAGCCAACTTCAGGGTTTGCTCACGCAGTTTCTCTCCCTCCTTGACCAGAGAACCAACCCGTTTGCCGATTTCTTCCTGGGCTTTGCCCACTGCGGTCTTGACCTGATCCACCACCGCCTCACTACTGTTGTTCTTCCCGGAATCGTTGCGCATATTGGACTCCTTAGGCTGCTGCCCCGCCTTGAAAATGAACGATGCGTGTTGACTCTAGCAGCCAAAAATAGTGCAAACCGCCTAACATTGACCCAGCAGCGGTCAGCACTGCGCCCAACCCGGCGGCAAAGTCCCTCATTGCGCTATGCTAAAATGGTTCGAAAAGCTCTCTATCCGCCCCGGGGCTGACTGCCGGGCCGCACCCTACCCCGAACCATGCTGACCATCCCATGCTCCTGAGCCGCTTCCTCAAGCCCAAGCTGCAATCTACGACTCCCGAAGCCCGCAAACCCACCTTGCAAGAGCTGGACACAACCGACCCGGCGCTGGCTGAAATCGCCCGGCAGGACACTGATCCAGTGCGCCGCCGCACCGCGCTGGAGCGTCTCGTTGATCTCGATCTGCTGCAAACGATTGCTAGTGAGGACGCTGATCCCGCGATCCAGGCCGCCGCGCAAAATCGCTATCAGGCGCTGCTGGCTGGCAGGATCGCTGAAAGTCCGACGCTGGCGGATCGACTGGAGCGGCTGCGGCACAACCCCGATCCGGCGCTGATTGAGTTCCTGACGCATCACGCTGCGGAACCTGAACTGCGGCGGGCAGCGCTAATGCTGATTGAAGCGGAAAACTTGCTGGTGGATATTGCCGTACGCGATTCACACCCCGAAGTGCGACTGGCGGCGTTGGAGCGGGTTCACGATCCCAACCTACTTGACCAGATTGCCCGTCAGAGCCGCAGCCGCGACAAGCGCGTCTACCGCCGAGCGCGAGAGCGGCTGGACGAGCTGGTTGCTATCCAGGCCCGCGCCGCTCACTTGGATCAGATGTGCGGCGAAATGGAGCGCCTGCACTGGGATGGCGAAGCTGGCCCGACCGCTGCCCGGCTGCTGAAACTGGAGCAGGAATGGCGTGATCAGGATGCCAACGCCCCGCAAGAACTACGGGAGCGCTACGCCCAGGCCCGCGCCCGCCTACAAACCGAACGGCAGGCCAGCGCCGCCCGCCGTAGCGAGCGGCTGGAATTGATCGCCTCGCTGGAAACTCTGCTGGAGCGGTTAAGCCACGAGACTGAACCTAGCCCCGGTCTCAATGCCTCGATCCAGTACGCCACCCGCGAAGCCCCTGCCGCCTGGGCCTACATTGGTCCGATCCAGGACGCTGACAGCCGGCGGTTGGAAACCCGGTTCCAACAACTGGTGCGGGATATTCATGAGCAGGAGCGCATCCTGCGCCGCAATCTGGACCGCGCCGCTCGGTTGCGTGAACTGCTGCAACAGGCGGAAACCTTACTCGCACAACCAAGTGAGGTGCATGACGCCGATCTCAAGGCGTTGCGGCGCCAGTGGGAGAGCCTGGAACACCCCGAAGCAAAAACTCTGGCCAGCGAGCTGCAAAGCCGGTTCGATGGGCTGCTGGACAAACTCCGCGCCCGCCTGCAAAAACAGCTTCAACACCGCGATCAGGAATGGCAAGACTTACAGGAACTGGCCCGGCAACTGGAAGAAGCCGCCGAAAACGGCGAGTTGCAACAGGCCACCCAACTTCAGGAGCAAACCCGCCAGCGACTACGGCGCAACATCGGGCTGAGCCGGGCGCAAATGACCGCTATTGAAGAACGGCTGCAAAGCTGTGCAGGCCGGATTAATGAGTTGCGTGACTGGCGGCGGTGGGCGGCCAATCAGGCCCGCGAACAGATTTGCGCCACCGTAGAAGGACTGATCGATCTGAGCGGCGCCGACCCGGCGGACATCGCCCAACGCATTCAGCAGGCCCGCCAAACCTGGAAAGACCTGGATCATAAGGAAGGCACCGCACCCAAGGGATTATGGAAGCGCTTCAACAGCGCTTGCGAGCGCGCTTATGCGCCGTGCCAAGCCTATTTTGAAGAGCGGGTCCGCGAACGCCAGCAGAATCTTGAAAAGAAAGCGGCGCTGTGTGAACAACTGGAACAGTTTGAAACCACCACGGACTGGCAACAGGTGGACTGGCGTGAAGCGGACCGGCTGCACCGCCGTAGCCAAGAGCAGTGGTACCGGCTAGGGCCGATCAATCGCTCCGATCGCCGCAACCTCGACCGGCGGTTCCATCAGGCCATGCAGCGCCTGGATGGTCGCCTCCAAACCGAGCGTGAGCGGGAAGTGCAGCGGCGCGAACAACTGATCCAGCAGGTTCAGGCGCTGGCGGACGGTTCTGACCTGCGGACTGCTATTGAAATCGCCAAACGCGCCCAAGCGGAATGGCATCCAACCGTCCAAGCGCCGCCCCGTCAGGAACAGGCCTTGTGGAAAGCGTTTCGCGCCGCTTGCGATGCAGTGTTCGCCCGCCGACAGAATGAACAACAGGCTGCCGATAGCGAACGGCAAGCTAATCTGGATCAGAAACAGGCATTGTGCGCAGACCTTGAAGCACTGGCTGTTGGCGATCAGGAACAACTGGCGCAAGCGCAAGCGCGACTGCACGCCATCCAGCGCGAGTGGGATGACATCGGCCCGGTGCCCAAGACGGAACAGCGGGCAATCAGCCAGCGCTTTGAGAGCGCCATCGAGCAATTCGCCCGGCATGAACGCTCGCTGCGCCGGATGAACGCTCAGGAAACCTTTCATAACCTGCGAGAACGCGCCGGATTATGCGCCAAGCTGGAGGCGTTACTCATCAAGCCAGTGGATGACGCTGGGATCGCCGTCATTCAACAGGCCTGGGCCACGCTGCCGATCGTGCCGGGGCCGCTGCTGGAGCCGATCCAGCGGCGCTTTGCCACAGTTTGCCAAGCTTTGCACGATCCAGAGCAGGCGCAGGTCTTGCGGGAAACGCTGGAACAGAACCTGCCGCGCAAGCAGGCCTGGTGTGTGTGCATGGAAATTGTCGCCGGGGTGGAATCACCGTCGGAACACGCGCAACTGCGGATGAGCTATCAGGTGGCTCGGCTATCCGCGTCGCTGGCCGGAGGGGCTGCGATGAAAAGTGATGCGCTCTACGATGTCCCGCAGTTGCAAGAGCAGTGGTTCTTGAACGGTGCGCTGCCAGAAACCGCAGCAGTGACGCTGGATGAGCGCTTTCTCCACGCTTTGCAGATCTGGCAACAACGGGAAGAAGGGTGAACAGCCGCTCCAGCAAAGTTGTGCGTTGAAAACTATCCTGGTCCATGCCCCTCGCCCGCAAACAGGGCAAGGGGTTTTTGCTCCACCCCGATGAAGCCCGGCGATCTGTTGCTGGCGCTACTAGCCAACACGGCTTGGGCTTTCAACTTTGTGGCGGGAAAAGCGGGCGTTGAACACTTTCAGCCCTTCCTGTTCACCGCGTTGCGTTTCGGTCTGTTGTTGCTGGTTCTGCTACCGTTGCTACGCTGGATTCCGGGCCGAATGGGCAGCATTTTCGGTATTGGCCTGGTGCAGGGCGTGCTGCACTTCGGTTTTATTTTCGCCGGTCTGGAAGCCAGCGGCGACATCAGTTCGGTCGCCATCGCCGCCCAACTCTACGTCCCGTTTTCGGCCCTGCTAGCATTGATTCTATTGGGCGAAAAGCTGAGTCAGCGGCACTGGCTCGGCATCGTTTCGGCCTTTGCCGGAGTGTTGGCAATCGGCTTCGATCCAATCGTCTTCCGTCATCTTGACGCCTTACTGCTGATCACTGCGGGCGCGCTAGCCATGGCGGTCGCCACGATTCAGATGCGGCAGTTACGCGGGGTTAGCGTGTTCGTGTTGCAAGGCTGGATCGCGGTCTGCGCCACACCGACCCTGGCGCTGCTATCGCTACTGTTTGAGCAGGGACAATGGAGCGCCTTGCGCACAGCGACTTGGCTGAGCCTCGCCGCGCCGCTCTATTCAGCGATAGGTGCGTCGCTAGTCGGCCACGGTATCGTCTACTACCTGCTGGGTCGCTATCCGGTCGGCGTAACCACCCCATTGATGCTGCTGTCGCCGGTGTTGGCGGTCGGTTTCGGAGTATGGCTCTGGGGTGATGTACTGACCTGGAAACTGGCTGTGGGCGGGCTGTTGACCTTGGCTGGCCTCGCTATCATTACCATTGCCGCGCCCCGCCGCTGTTCGGCTGACTCATAACCCGCTCAAAATTCCCGGCGAATCAGTTGTTCAATCAATGGTTGCAGGATGATTTCCATCGCAAAGCCCATCTTGCCGCCCGGCACCACAATGGTATTGCGACGCGACATGAACGAGTCATGGATCATCCTCAGCAAATAGGGAAAATCGGGTTGGGTCTTGCGCGGCTCGCGAAACCGGATGACGACAAAGCTCTCGTCCAGGGTAGGGATATCGCGGGCGGTAAACGGGTTGGAAGTATCCACGGTCGGCACCCGCTGGAAGTTGATATCAGTGCGCGAGAACTGTGGAACGATGTAATGGGTGTAATCGTACATCCGCCGTAAAATGGTGTCGGTCACTGCTTCAGCGCTGTAACCACGTTCGGCGGTATCGCGGTGGACTTTCTGAATCCATTCAAGATTGACGATCGGCACTACCCCAAGCAACAGGTCAACATAGCGGGCGACATTGACCTTGTCGGTCACCACTCCGCCATGCAGCCCTTCATAAAACAGCAAATGGCTTCCCGCCGGCAACTGCATCCAGGGAGTAAAGGTACCCGGCGTCTGTCCATAAGGTTTGGCTTCTTCCGGATCATGCAGGTAATAGCGCCGCAATCCCACGCCCCGCTCGCTGTACTCCATAAACAGCGCCTCTAGCCGATCAAACAGATTGCCTTCTGCGCCAAAGTGGCTAAGCGGACGGTTTTCCCGATTCGCCTGCTCGACCTGCTGCTGCATCTCAGCCCGGTCATAGCGATGAAAACTGTCGCCTTCCACCACCACCGCATTGATGCCGTCGCGCCGGAAGACATGTTCCATCGCAATCCTAACCGTGGAGGTGCCCGCTCCGGATGAACCGGTAATGGCGACTATCGGATGCTGTTTTGACATAGATAACCTGAAGTTAACAACTTAATTACGGCTCAGGGCGGGTAACGCTATCAACAATCTCAACGCCATCCACCTGATCGTTGCCCGTCTCCCGCCGCGCCCGCAGAGCCAGCGCAATCAGAAACGCCGTCATAGCGAAGCCGATCACAATAGCGGTCAACACCAAAGCTTGTGGCACCGGATCGACATAACCAGTCCGATCCGAGGCCAAAATGGGGGGCCGATCAGTCGCCAGCCGCCCCATCGCCAGCAGGAACAGGTTAACCGCATAAGACAGCAGCGCCAGCCCCAACACCACGCTAAAAGTACGGCCCCGCAGCAACAGATAGACGCCGCAAGCCGTCAATAGACCAAGCACTCCGGCGATCAAGGCTTCCATTCAAGCTCCGTTGCTTCCGGTCGACCTGGTTCCAGTAACATCACCATTACTGTTCCCACCACGATTAAATAAATCCCCAAGTCAAAGGCCATTGCGCTGGCGATCTCGAAATCACCTACGATTGGCAGATGGACGTGGGCAAAAGCTGAAGTCAGAAACGGATAGCCGAACAAGCCGCTGGCGAAACCGGTCACCGCGATCAGCGCCAGACCGCCTGCGATCAGCCGTTGGTAGTTAAGCGCCAATTGTGCGGTGGTCTGGTGGAAATCCCCGGCTAGATATTGGGTCGCCAGCGCCAGCACCGTCACCAATCCGGCGATAAACCCGCCACCCGGCAGATTATGGCCACGCAGAAAAATGTAGGCCGCCAGCAGCAACGTCAGCGCCAACAGCGGCCCTGCGCCCACCCGCAACAGCAACGGCCAACGCGCTTCAGCGCCAGTCAGCGATGGGGAAAGCGTCATTGGCGAAGGCAAGCCGCCCGACAGCAGCGCCGTAATCCCAAGCGCGGCAATCACCAAGACAGAGGCTTCACCCAAGGTGTCAAAGCCGCGAAAATCTACCAGGATCACGTTCACTACATTAGCACCGCCGCCACTCAGCAAACTGGTCGCCAGAAAATAGTCTGCCAATTCAGACTGCGGCGGGCGGGTCAGGATGCCCCAAGTCAGCGCGGCCACGCCAATCCCGGCCAAAACCGCCAACCCTGCATCGCGAAAACACTGGCCTGACGTTGATTCCAATGGCGCATCCGGTGGCAGGTATCGCAGAGCCAGCAATAACAGCACAGTGGTTACGACTTCTACGGTCAGTTGAGTCAGCGCCAAATCCGGCGCTGAAAAGCGCACAAACGCCAGCACTACAGTCAGGCCAACACCACCAAGCACAACAACGGCTACCAGATGTTGGCGCTGCCAAAATACCGTCAGCACTGCGGCCAGAACCAGCAGTAACGCCGCCAGCAAGCTCAACAGGTCGACCGGCTGGAACGATTGATGCTCAGTTAAAAAGCCACCTTGCCACCCTCCCACGACACCCACGACCACAGCCGTCCCAATCAATAGTGATAAGTAACGATGCAATGAGCCGTTTTCTAGCGTATCGGTCAGGCGGCGCGCAATCACGATTCCCGCGTTCAAGCTGCATTCAAACAGGAACTTCCCATCTGGCAGCGGATAACGATCACGTAACTGGAACAATCGGCGACGTTGCCAGTACATCGCTGCTCCTCCGATCAGCGCCAACGCACTCATTAGCAACGGTAGACTAAATCCGTGCCAAATGGCGAGACTGTAGGGCGGCAACGGCCCACCCACCACACTTGCCGCTGCAGCCGCTAACAGTGGTGCAACCGTGTAGGCCGGTGCAATGCCCACCAGCAAACAGATCGCCACCAAAATTTCTACCGGCGCCCGCAGATAAGGTGGTGGTTCATGTGGCAGTCGCGGCAGATTAATCGGTTCGCCATTAAAAAATACGTCATGGATAAAGCGGGTGGAATAGGCGACCGAGAAAATTCCCGCTACTGTCGCCAGAACCGGCAATAACCAACTAGTATCCCCCATTGCAGTCAAATGTACAGTCTGGGCGAAAAACATTTCCTTGCTAAGAAAGCCGTTGAGCAATGGAACACCAGCCATAGCGGCGGCGGCGGTCATCGCCAAACTTGCAGTCCACGGTATGTATTTAAATAGACCATTCAGTTGCCGCATATCTCTACAACCGGTTTCATGATCAATAATTCCTGCCGCCATGAATAATGAGGCTTTGAAAATTGCGTGATTAATAATGTGAAATACTCCAGCCACCGCTGTCAATGGTGTTCCCAAACCCAATAGTAGGGTGATCAATCCAAGGTGGCTAATTGTGGAATAGGCCAACAAACCTTTCAGATCATGCTGAAATAGCGCGGCGTAAGCAGCAAACAACAAAGTAAAAAGTCCCGTTACCCCAACGAGATAAAACCATAGATCGGTGCCAGCCAATATTGGAAATAGCCGAGCCAGCAGGAAGACGCCTGCCTTAACCATTGTCGCAGAATGCAAATAGGCGCTGACTGGCGTAGGCGCAGCCATTGCGTGCGGCAGCCAGAAGTGGAAGGGAAATTGTGCTGATTTTGTGAATGCACCCAACAGAATCAAAACCAGCATGACAGGATACCAAGGATGATTTTTGATGGTCTCACCTGCTGCTAGCACTACTGATAACTCAAAACTACCGGCAATATGGCCTAATAACAAAATTCCAGCCAGCAATGCCAAACCACCCGCAGCGGTCACGATCAGCGCCATTTGCGCTCCCTGTCGAGCATCAATGCGATCGTGCCAGTAGCCAATCAACAGAAAGGAACTAAGACTGGTTAACTCCCAAAAGACTAATAGCAGGAGTAAATTATCAGCTAGCACTACACCCAGCATCGCCCCCATGAACAGCAACAGCAACGCATAGAAGCGGCTCAGATCATCGCGTTCAGCGAGATAATAGCGGGCGTAAAGAATGACCAGCAAACCAATTCCAGTAATCAATAACCCGAACAGCAACGCCAGTCCATCCAGCCGGAAAGTAAGATTCAAACCCAGTTCTGGCAACCACTGCCAACTAGACTGTAATACTACGCCCTTGAAAACTGGAGGCGATAACCATAACAACACAGCTAGACTCACCACCGCTCCCACCGCCGTCGCCCAAGCGCAGGCGTTACGTCCGCGTTGTCTAGTCAGCAGCGGGAGTAAAGCGCCTAGTAGTGGAATAAGAGGGATTACCTGGATCATGTTAAAACCAAAAGGGCGATCAGAAATTTGCTTCCGATCGCCCTAATACCATAACTATTGAAGGATACTAATGGAGGATACTAACGCCCAACCTGCCCCAACAGCCGTCGCAACTGATTGCGATAGATGAATCCGGGCAGAGTGCTAACGGCGAATAAACACAGCGTTACGGTATAAAACTCCCAATCCTGGATATGAATCACACCAGTCGCCTTGTATTCAAGGCCAAAGCCCATTCCCAAAACCAGTCCGTACAGCAGTCCCCACTCGATCAGTCGCAACCAAGGCGGCTTTATCCGCTCGGTGTGAACAATAACAAATAACCATCGCTCACTTAACCAAGGAAGATTAGCAGCAACTACCGCTAACCCCAACCATAATCCAATAATGGCTCCCTGATACATGTCTAAAACTTACTTAATTCAGCAGCGCCACAGAGCACCAAGTCATCAATGCGGTTGGATACAGGCCGATAACCACCAGTAGCAGGCCATTGACGCTAATAATAATTTCTGTATCCAAACTTATCTCAATCAGCTCACTCTGTTCTGACTTGTCGAAATAGATGCACTTGACGACACGCAAATAGTAGAACGCGCCAATCACCGAGAACACCACGCCAAAAATTGCAAGCCAGACCAATCCAACATTAACGGCTGCTTGCAACACCATCCACTTAGCATAGAAGCCAGCCAGAAACGGGACGCCAGCCATTGACATCATAATCATCATCATCACAAAGGCCAGCCATGGATGGCGATCATTCAGTCCCTTGAAATCATCAATGTTCTCCGCCTCAAACCCGGTCCGGCTTAACAGAATAATCACGCCGAAAGCGCCAACCGCCATCAACACATAAACGATGGTGTAGAACATAGCCGCCGCATAGCCATCCGGAGTTCCAGCTAAAATGCCGAGCAGCATAAAACCAATATGGGAAATAGTTGAGTAGGCCAGCATTCGTTTAATGTTGGTTTGGGCAATAGCGATCAGATTACCGGTCGCTATTGACAGCACCGCGAGAATAATCAACATCTGTTGCCAATCACCCTGCAGAGAACCGAGACCCTCAACCAGAACCCGCATAATCAGCGCGAACGCCGCTAGCTTAGGGGCAGAACCAATGAATAAAGTGACTGAAGTTGGAGCACCCTGATAAACATCAGGCAACCACATATGGAATGGCACTGCGCCCAGTTTGAACGACAGCCCAACCACCAAAAACACCAACCCGAAAACCAGCACCAGATTATCAACGCCCTGCTTGCCTGCTGCGTCAGCCACAAGCTGCAAATCAACGCTGCCAGTTGCGCCATAAATCATCGAAATGCCATACAGCAACATCCCAGACGCCAGCGAGCCCAACACAAAATACTTCATCGCGGCTTCAGAAGCGACAGGCGAATCCCGATCAACCGCCACCAGCGCATACAGCGATAACGATAGCAGCTCCAGACCCAGATACACGCTGAGCAGGCTATGAGCCGACACCATGACCATCATCCCCAACACGCCGAACAGGCCCAGCACATAGTACTCACCCTTGAACAAATTGCGTCGACGCAGGTAGTCCCTTGAGTAGAGAAATACAGCGGCAGAAGACAGATAGATAAACAGCTTGAGCAAATCACCCATCGCATCCTTGACGTAGTGACCGAACATTGTAGTCACCGGGGCATGAGCATATGTCACCAGCGTTAGCAGAGCCGCACCCAGCAGGGTCAGTTGCGCCAGCCCGTAGGTAATGTGCCGCTGCCGCTGCTC
>Ga0272412_1000303_pt1 | contig 13915 bp, 11 predicted proteins | sample WWTPWeurt_MetaT_FD_193540 | JGI IMG/M metagenome (GOLD analysis project Ga0272412, IMG submission 193540) | Metatranscriptome of activated sludge microbial communities from WWTP in Nijmegen, Gelderland, Netherland - WWTP Weurt (Metagenome... | ecosystem: Engineered > WWTP > Aerobic digester >...
GGCCGGTTGCAAGGTCGCCAATCGCAGTTCAAACCCGAACACATCGCCTTCCACATCCAGTTCCCGCGCCACCCGTGGATGCAGCGCCCCCAGCCAGCCAACGATCGCGCCGTTGCGCTCAAGGCGGGCGCTCTGACCCGGATGCAACGCCGGATGAACCGCAGCAATGAAAGTGAACGCCTCCGGTTCACCCGTCAGGGCAAGCAGTGCTTCAACCTCGCCCTTGAGATCGAAAAAATCCACCAGTCGAGCCGCCAGCCCCCATTGCTCCGGCAAGACAGTTCCCGCGACCACCCCGCCCAAATACGGTTCTTGACGCAGTTCGCCGCCGTCCGGGATGAAGTTGAGGCCATACTCAAACAACCGCACCCTGGTCTGCTGGCGTTTCTGATTGTGAATCATCGCCTTAAGCAGTCCAGGCCATAGACTGGTGCGCATAACCGCCAGGTCGGCAGAGATCGGATTGGCCAGCGCCAGAGGCTCCCGCTCCGGATCAAGCGCCTGCTGGAAGGCCGGATCGACAAAACTGTAGGTGATAACTTCCTGAAAACCGCGCTGGATCAAAGCGTCCTTGAACCGTGTCGATGTGACCTGTCCCTCCGGTTGCGGCGGCATCTCCAGCCGGGTCAAGGGCCGGTTGCCAGGCAGGCGGTGATAGCCGTAAACACGGGCGATTTCTTCAATCAAATCAGCTTCGATGGCGATATCAAAGCGGCAACTGGGTGGAATCACCCGCCAATGATCTGGTTCAGTCGTCACCGCCATGCCCAGACGATGCAGGATGTCTTCCGCCTCGGCAGCAGGAATGTCCAGCCCCAGCAGCAAGCCCAGTCGGGCCGGCCGCAGCCGGACTACGGGTGACGCCGGCAGATGATCGGGCGAAACCGCTTCCAGGATCGGCCCTGGTTGACCACCAGCCATATCGATCAATAAATGGGTCGCCCGTTCCGCCGCCCGGCGTTGCAACTGCGGATCGACGCCGCGCTCGTAACGATAGGAAGAATCAGTCTGCAACCCGTAGCGCCGGGCGCGCCCGGCGATGCTGGCTGGAGTGAAAAAAGCGCTTTCCAGGAACACGTCATGGGTGGCGTCGGTACAGGAGCTGATTTCACCACCCATGATGCCGGCCAACGCCAGCGGGCCGTGCTGGTCCGTGATCAGCAAGGTTTCCGCATCCGGCGTGACGATCACGCCGTTGAGTAGTTCCAGTCGGTCGTCAGGGCGGGCGCGGCGCACTTCAATACCCCCGTGCAACCGACCCAGATCAAAAGCGTGCATCGGCTGGCCGAGTTCCAGCATGACGTAGTTGGTCACGTCAACCAGCGGCCCCAGGCTCCGCACACCGGCCCGGCGCAGGCGTTCCTTCATCCACAATGGAGTTTCGGCGGCGGGATTGACTCCACGAATCACCCGACCCACATAGCGTGGGCAATCGGCGGGATCGTGCAGGGAAACTGGAAACGTCGCATCCACTACCGGCGCCACCGCTTCAACCAAAAGCGGGCGAAATTCGCAGCGGTTCAGCGCCGCCACTTCGCGGGCAACGCCTTCCATACCCAGACAATCACCCCGATTCGGCGTCAGTTCAATCTCAAACAGCGCATCATCGAGTTGCAACAATTCGCGGATATTCATCCCCGGCAAACTGTCCGGCGGCAACGGCAACAGCCCGTCAGAGCTTTCCGCCAGGCCCAGTTCCTTAGCCGAACAGAGCATTCCTTGCGATTCAACGCCGCGCAGTTTAGATTTTTTGATGTTCAAGCCACCCGGCAACACCGCGCCGATCAAGGCGGTCGGGACGCACATCCCAATGGCGACGTTGGGCGCACCGCAGACGATTTGCAACGGCTCGGCCCCGCCTACCGCCACCGTTGCCACCCGCAGCCGATCAGCGTCAGGATGCGGCGTCAAGCCGATCACCCGTCCCACCACAACCTTTTCAAAGGCGGGCGCGACCGGTTCGATACTGTCTACTTCCAGGCCGGCCATAGTTAGTTGCGCCGCCAGTCCGGCGCTGGTGACAGCGGGATCAACCCATTCCCGCAGCCATTGTTCACTTACTTTCATCAGATTTACTCACTCGCATCGGGATATTTTTCCCAGTCAGAGGCTGGATCACAATCAACTTAAGAAATTACAGGATTCACCGCCGCACCTCCGGCATCAGCGCGAAGGCCCGTAACAATGCGCTTACCAAAGGTGGTTTACGGAGAATGCGCCGGTGATCGCCCCGGCGAATTTGCAGGCGCTGGTTCCCAACCGCCAGCAGCAGTCGGGGCAACTCAAACCCCTGGCTCAACCAGTGCGTCCAGTCCGGGGCCGCCGCCCGCAAGTCCCAGTCCAATTCCCGGCCATCGTAAGACCCCGCCCATTCTGCGTTGCCCCGCACCACGACCAGCAGACCCTGCGGATCCGGCTGATCCGGAAAACCATAACCGACTGCCGCGCTAAACCGTTGTCGGGACAACTCCCGCACCATAGTTTGCTCAGCATTCCACAACCGGGCGTATTCACTCATCCAGGCAGCGGAAAACACCTCGATCAGCGGCTCGCCGGACCTCGCAGGCGACTGAACAGCGGAATTCTTCTGGATACTGTTCACCCGACCTTGCCCACCCACGGATGGTAGTGAAAATAGGCCAGCAGCAAACCGCCAAAGCCGATCCGGTACCAGGCAAACGGCGCAAAGCTGTGCTGGCCGACATAGGCCAACAGGAAGCGCACCACGGCCAGCCCGCCCAGAAAGGCGGCGATGAAGCCGACGGCGAATATCGGCGCATCGACTGGCGTCAGGCCGCCCCACTCTTTGTACAGGCTGTAGCCCGTAGCGGCGAACATGGTTGGAATCGCCAGAAAAAAGGAGAACTCGGTGGCGGCGAAGCGCGACACCCCACACCACATCCCGCCCATGATCGTTGCGCCGGATCGCGATACGCCGGGAAACAGCGCCAGGCTCTGGGCAATGCCTACCAGCAGCGCATCTCGCCAGCTCAGGTCTTCGAGCGCCTGCACCCGCCCGGTCCGGGCATAGCGTTCGATTAAGAGAATGGCGATCCCGCCAATAACTAATGCCCCAGCCACACTGACTGGGTTGAACAGGTAGTAGGTAATATATTTGTGCAGCAGCAGGCCCACTATCGCCGCCGGCAGGAATGCAATCGCTAGATTCAGGATCAGGCGTTGCGCTTTGCGATCCCAATCGATGTTTATGGCAATATCGAGCAGTCGTTCCCGATAAACCCACACCACTGACAAAATCGCGCCCAACTGGATGAAAATCTCGAAAGCTTCCGCCCGCGCTCCGGTGAAATTGAGAAAATCCCCGACAATAATCAGATGACCGGTACTGGAAACCGGCAGGAATTCCGAGGCCGCCTCCACCAGCCCTAAAACCAGGGCCTTGAGAATCAACACAATGTCCAAAGGGACTCCTTCAGGTATCGTGGCTGGAAATTGAAATGAATTAAACCAATTGCTTTAGCCATCACGCAGGCTGACCATGAAACCCAACCGACTGACTGCCCTGATTATTACCACCGTACTGCTCCAAATCTTCCCAAACGTCGCATTGTCCCAGCAAGTCTACAAATGGACAGACGCCGCCGGACAAGTCCACTACGGCCAGCAGAAACCGGGAGATGCGACCCCGGCGGAAACCGTCGATATCGCTCCATCACCGACGACCACATCCAGTGACGCTGACTCCGCTGCTGAAATCGCCCGCATCAATACTTTGGCCAATCAAATGGCCCGTGACCGCCAAGCAACTGAACAGTCCCGGCAGGAACAGGCCATACGCAGGCTGGAGCAGGAAAACCAGCAGTTGCAGAATGATCTGCTAAAAAAGCAGCAACAACAGCAAAACGACAACAGCAATGTCATCGTAGGGCCGTCGTATCCCTACTACCCTTATCCTTATCCACCAGGACCGCCACTGCGTCCACCGGGGCCGCCTTGCCAACCGTGGCCTGATTGCCACAGTTATCGCCCTATGCCATTACCGGACCCCCCCAAGCCAACGGCTAAACAAAATCCGGTTTTTCGCCCGGCGCCATCAGGAGTGAGTCGGGAACAGCCGGGCGCCTTCAGCGGACGCTGAATCCGCCCAACCTTATTCAGCTCAGTGAAAACAGCCTGAACGCCCCAGCTTGAAACAGCGTACCCAGCTGCCGGCTTGCTCAAACCGGTAGCTGAGGTTTTGCGCATTCAAGGCTGGATTTTAGGCTGTTCCTGCGCTGTGGATGAAGACGAGTTACCCGTTTGACTTTCCGGCAAAACCGTGATCAGCGTAGTGCTATCTGCTTGACGCAGCGTATGCGTGTTGGTTGAAGAAGGACAGGAAACACTTTCCAGATGAGTAACAGGACCACCATTTTCAATGACCCGATTGAAGCGGTAGCAACTATTTGCAGAAAACTCCACGGTTCCGCTGACGCTTGTTTCAGAGCAGGCCGAAGACGTAGAGGCAGTAAAATTCTTCAGGCCTGCTGAAGTAATGGCGAAAGATTCTTGAGTAGTCGGGGTTGAATCATCACAACGAGTGCTCACCGAAGTTTTAGTCACCCCATCTACTGTCACTGAGTAAATGGTAGAACTGGAAGAGCAACAAGTACTGGTATACGCAGTCCATCGTGCTTGTCCACTGCCGCCACCCGGATTGATCACCTGGAGACCTGGCATATTGCCCTGAACAAAGGTTTGCACGATGATCGTTCCGTCTTTTTCTGTCGGCAAATTAGACAGGTCAAAGCCGCCAAAGGACAAATTATCGCTTCCCCCCTCGCATCTTGGCGAGCCTGGGCCACAGCTGAATACGCATCGGCCACTAGCTAGCGCTAATCCACAGGCCAGCGTGTTATTTCTATCCACCACTGACCCGATGATCCGGTAGCGTCCTGGACTACTCTGCGTAACGCTACTAATGATGGCTGCTGATGACTGGCTGGCGCTGGTCTGCCGATGGTCATCGGGCGAATTCTGAGCTATTGCTGAGCCAGTTGCGCAGCCGATTACGCTGAAAACCAACAGAGCTAAAACATATTTATTGAACATGGTGTTTTCCTCTTGGTGAAATGAAATCCACGGAGTAAATAGCCAAAATGGTTCTTTCATTTCCAGAACAGTGAACTGATTGCCTCATTGTTTATCGCCCTCGGAATCCAGCTGGAACCACGCCAGTTGCGGGCGTAATTTAACTACCTCGCCAACTATGAGCAGTGCCGGTGAACAGACTCCAGCGCTTTGCAGTTTTTCCGGTAAATCAGCGACCGTACCAGTATAAACCCGCTGTTGAGGGGTAGTGCCCTGTGCTATCAGCGCAACCGGCATAGCGCCGGCTACACCATGTTCACGCAATTTCCGGCAAATCTGTCCAACGCTTTTCAGTCCCATATAAAACACTACAGTTTGGCGCGGTTGGGCCAGCATCGGCCAGTTCAAATCCAGCGCACTCTCTTTCAGATGACCGGTGACAAATACGCAGGCTTGGGCATAATCGCGGTGGGTCAGCGGAATTCCAGCGTAAGCGGCGCAACCAGCAGCGGCGGTGACGCCTGGGACGACCTGAAAGGGCACGCCCGCCGCCATCAGGGTTTCAATCTCTTCCCCGCCACGTCCGAAAATAAATGGATCGCCGCCTTTCAACCGCAAGACTTTTTTGCCTTGCAACGCCAAATCCACCAGTAAACGATTGATGTCATCTTGCGGCAGAGTATGGCGATCCGGCTCCTTACCGACGAAGATGCGTTCAATTCGCGGTTCCAGCCATTCCAGAATGTCCGCCCCGACCAGCCGATCATATACCACGACATCCGCTTGTTTTATCAGTCGCAATGCTTTCAGAGTCAATAACTCTGGATCGCCCGGCCCAGCTCCGACCAGATAGACCTCACCAACCGGGGGTTGCGCTGAATTATTTATCATCGTCATGCGATTTTCCATCACTGCGCGCTAAAAATTCCTGCATATCAGGATTGATAACCAGAGCATAAATCATATCAACCGGCAGATGCAGATCAATCGAATAAAAATACACTGCATCACCCAGATAATAGTGTTTGAACTGCCAGTGGCTGGCTCTGCGACAGATTTCGACATCCATAAAATCCTATTCAACACATATTTCAAGACTTGACAGTCCTTGATAAGCCAGCCGTTTTAGAGTCTGGTCGGTTCTGCGCGTGGTTTTTGACAACGCTGCAACAAGGATAATGAGTGATTCTCTGTAGTGCGAATCATGATTCTGGTGGTGACAAACAACGATTAGCGCTTGCCCCCGCCATAGCATAGATATCGCCATTGATGTACTCGTGCTTCACCTTGCTGATGAGTTGGCCGGCCAGATAATCTTGCTCACTAATGAAGTTTAACTGCGGCTTCGAGACCACATCCTGGGTTCTCCACAAGCCATTAAGATGGTCCAGTGTAGGGCGAAGCAGCGGCTAACGCAGCCGTTCAGCCCGCACACCGGCCAGCGCCAATTCCAGCCGCCGCCAATGAGGTTCCGCACCCGGCAACCCGAAGCGCAAACCAGACGGATCGGCAAAGCGGCGCACCAGAATTCCTCGTCGCGCCAAGGCGTCCTGCCAGAACTCCGCTTCCAACAGGGGAAGCCACTGAAATAACCCGGCGCCGCCAGCCACCGACAACCCTTGCCGTTGCAGCAAATCCACCAGCCGCTTGCTGGCCTGCTCCAACCGCAGTCGGGTTTGCGCCTGCCAGTCGCGATCCGCCAGCGCCTGAGTCGCGGTCCATCGCGCCGGTCCACTGACCGGCCACGGCCCCAATAATTCCCGTAGCCGCTCCCGCAGCTCCGCTTCGGCCAAAGCGAAGCCAACCCGCGCTCCGGCCAAACCGAAGAACTTGCCGAGCGAACGCAGCACGATCAAACCTGGCAGACCCACCCGAGCTGCCAGACTGTGATCGGGCGTGGCGTCCATAAACGCTTCGTCCACGACCAGCCAGCCGTCGCGTTCCGCCAGCTGCGCCCGCCAATTCAGTAACCGGGCGGAATCAAAACGCTCGCCGGTGGGATTATTGGGATTCACCAGCACCAGCACATCCAGCCGATCCACCGCTGCCGCCACTTGATCGGGAAGCAACCACTCAAGCTGATGTCCGGCCTGTCGCCAAGCGTGCGCATGTTCGGCATAACTGGGCTGGAGGACGCCGACCCGGCCCGGTTCGCGCAAACGGGGCAAGGCCTGAATCGCCGCCTGTGAACCGGCAGTGACCAAAATATGCGGCGTTCCATAGTAAGCCGCTGCCGTCATTTCCAGTTCGTCGTCCACTTCCGGCAGGCGTTGCCAGACCGTCGGCGGCAAGGGCGGAACCGGCCAGCCCTGCGGGTTGATGCCGGTCGACACATCCAGCCAGTCGCCAGTCGCAATCCCGTAACGCGCCGCCGCCGCCCGCAACCCGCCGCCATGCTCAAGCAAACGCCCATCCTCCGATAAAAATCACGACCAGCCATAGCCACAAAGCGCGTTGCACCAGCTTGACCGCCCGCCCGATGTCCTCGGCGCAAGGAGCCAGACCTTCACCCAACGGCGGACGTTGTTGCCATTGGCCGTGATAACGGGCCGGGCCGCCCAGCGCCAGACCCAATGCGCCCGCACCCGCCGCCATGACCGGGCCGGCATTAGGGCTTTTCCAGAACGGCGCCTGTTCTCGCCAGCAACGCCAAGCCAACGCCGGCTGTGATCCGACCAGCGCATAGCTCAAGGCGGTCAATCGCGCTGGCAGCCAGTTTAGCCCATCATCCAGCCGCGCCGCCGCCCAGCCAAAGTGCAAATACCGTGGGGTGCGATAGCCCCAGAGCGCATCCAGGGTATTTGCCAACCGGTACAGCACAACGCCCGCCGCCCCGGCCAGGGCAAACCAGAACAGCGCCCCGAAAATCGCATCACAGCCATTTTCCAGCACCGATTCCACTGTAGCCCGACTGATCCCTTCCTCATCCAGATCGGCAGCGTCGCGACTGACCATCAACGCCACCTTCTCCCGCGCCAACGCGAGATCGCCTGCCTGCAAGGCCGTTGCGACCGCCTCGGCGTGCTCGGTCAGACTGCGTGCGCCAAGAGCCAGGTACAGCAAGCCCAGCGCAACGGCCAAACCAATCAGCGGCAACCACGCCAGTAGTCCGGCGGCAACGGTGAAAGGCAGCAGTAGCAGAATGACGGCGATGCTGCCGCGTTCCCGTCGGGCGTCGGCGCTCAATTCCGGCGGCCCGTAAACCAGCGCCTCAACCCGTTGCGCCAGCCAACCAAAACCGATCAGCGGATGCTGGCGGCGCGGCTCGCCCAGCAAGCGATCCAGCAGCGCCGCACCCAGACACAGCAGCGCGGTTAACATCAAATTTCCCCTGTCCACAGCATGAGAGGCCAAGGGTAACAGTTATTTTTCAAGCACATGCTCAATCTTGGTCATGGATGAGGCCCGTTAGTGTAGCCAAAAACCCAGCGTTTCCGTCAAAATCCCGCTATGAACGCTAAAACCCTGATGATTCAAGGCACCACTTCCGACGCCGGCAAAAGCGTCATGGTCGCCGGTTTATGCCGGTTGCTGGCGCGGCGCGGGGTGCGGGTGGTCCCCTTCAAACCGCAAAACATGGCCCTGAACAGCGCCGTAACCGTGGATGGCGGCGAGATTGGCCGCGCCCAGGCGGTGCAGGCCCAGGCCGCTTTTCTGGAACCGCAGACCGATATGAATCCAGTGCTGCTGAAGCCTAATACCGATATTGGCGCCCAAGTCATTATTCAGGGCCGGGCGCTGGCTAATATGGATGCCCGCTGTTATCACGATTATAAGCCAGTCGCGATGCAGGCTGTGCTGGATTCTTATCAACGGCTGTACGCCGCTTATGACATGGTGCTGGTAGAAGGCGCAGGCAGCCCGGCGGAAATCAATTTGCGCGACAAGGATATTGCCAATATGGGGTTTGCCGAGGCAGTTAATTGTCCAGTGTGGCTGGTCAGCGATATTGACCGCGGTGGGGTGTTCGCTCACTTATACGGGACTCTGGCGCTGTTAGCGGATAGTGAACGGGCGCGAATTACTGGGCTTATTATTAACCGCTTCCGAGGTGATGTGAGTTTATTGAAGCCGGGGCTGGACTGGCTGACTCGGGAAACTGGCAAGCCAGTGTTAGGTGTATTGCCGTATTTGCAAGGCTTACATTTGGAAGCCGAGGATGCCCTGCCGCGTGAATCGGCTGTTGCCAAGGATACTGAACGGCTGCGCGTTGCGGTCCCCGTCTTGGCGCGAATCAGCAATCACACCGACTTCGATCCATTGCGCTTACACCCGCAGGTTGAAGTGATTTGGGTGCGGGCCGGGGAATCGATTCCACCGGTTGATCTGATTATCCTGCCTGGCAGTAAAAGCACTCGCGGTGATTTGCAACGACTACGCGATCAAGGTTGGGATAAGCAAATTCATCGGCATTTACGCTACGGCGGCAAGCTGATCGGAATTTGCGGCGGTTTTCAGATGCTTGGAAGCTGGATTCATGATCCTGCTGGATTGGAAGGTGAAACAGGCAGCAGTCCAGGACTTGGATTTCTGGAGTTTGAAACTACGCTAGAGCCGGAAAAACAGTTACGGCGCGTCGAAGGTTATTTGACATTCGATGCCGCTTTTATAACCGGCTATGAAATTCATGCAGGAGCCAGTAGCGGCCCGGCTTTGCAAAATCCAGCCCTTCACTTAAGCGATGGCCGCCAGGATGGCGCGCTCTCGCATGATGGGCAAATTCTCGGCGCTTATCTGCATGGCTTGTTTGACGCAGCGCCAGCCCGCGATGCCTTATTACGCTGGGCAGGCTTAGCTGTGCGGCAAACACCCGATTACCGGAAATTACGCGAGGACGGTATTAACCGGCTAGCGGATGCGATAGCCGAGCATCTGGATTTAAGTGATCTGGAACGGTGGCTGCCGAATTGACGGGCCAAAAGCCTGTTCGATATTTCTCCCAATACAGGATCAATGAAAGATGGCTCATGACTTTGATCAAGCGCTGATTCGGCGCGGCACTGACAGCCTGAAATGGCAGCGTTACGGAGCGGCATTGCCGTTGTGGGTGGCGGATATGGATTTTACCGCCCCAGAATCGGTGGTGGCTGCTCTACACCAGCGGGTCGAGCATGGGGTCTTTGGCTACGGCGCTCCACCGGATGAATTAACCGAAACCATTTGCGCCAGGCTGGCCGATTTTTATGGCTGGACGGTGACGCCGGAGCAGTTGGTTTATCTGCCCGGACTGGTGTGTGGATTAAACGTAGCCTGTCGGGCAGTGGGTGAAGCAGGCGATTCCGTGCTCGTGCAGACCCCGGTTTATCCGCCGTTTCTAAGCGCACCGATTTATCAGGATCGGCAACTGATCACGGCAGAGCTGACAGCTGAATTACATAATGGCCGGCTGTACTACCGCTTTGATGATGCGGCTTTCGCAGAAGCAATTAACCAAAATACTCGGCTGTTTATACTCTGTCATCCTCATAACCCAGTGGGCCGCTCCTTCAGCCGTGAAGAGTTAAATCGATTAGCGGCAATTTGTGAACAGCGTAATCTGATCATTTGTTCAGATGAGATTCACTGTGATTTACTGCTTGATGGGCGGCAACACACGCCCTTGGCTACTTTAGCGCCGGAAATCGCGGAACGGTGCATTACCCTGATGGCGCCAAGCAAGACGTTTAACATTGCTGGATTGGGCGCCAGCTTCGCCATTATTCAGAATCCCACATTGCGGCAACGCTTCAAGCACGCCATGCGCGGCATTGTGCCGGATGTGAATCTATTAGGGCTAACTGCGGCATTAGCGGCTTATCAGCAAGGTGCTGACTGGCTGCGGGAATTACTCATTTATCTGGCGGCTAATCGAGATTATATGCTGGATTATGTGGATCGCTATTTACCCGCTATTCGCGCCACCGCGCCAGAGGCAACCTACCTGGCCTGGCTGGATTGCCGGAATGCCGGGATTGTTGGCAGTCCACATGAATTCTTTCTCCATCATGCCGGAGTGGCGTTCAATGATGGCGCGACCTTTGGAGCAAGCGGCGAGGGCTTTGTGCGGTTGAATTTCGGCTGTCCGCGAACGACCTTGACGGAAGGCCTGGAGCGAATCCGGCATGCAATTAACCAATAGAGATTCAATGAGAGATTCAACCCCATGCACAACAGTCTAATCCCCGCGCCACTCTCTGACAGCGTTGCCATTATTCCGGTCATTGAAGGTGAATTCAACGCCTGGCGGGAACAGCAGGATGCGCCATTCCGTCGTTGGCTGACGGCTACCGGATTCAAGGACCAACCGGGTAAATTCAATCTGGCACCGGGTCCCGATGGTCAATTACAGGCCGTCGTGGTCGGTATTAAAAGCGCCGATGATCTTTGGGCCTTGGGCGAGTTGCCCACTGCTTTGCCGGAAGGCGACTACGTGCTTGAAACCGCCTTTACGCCCCGGCAACTGGAACGGCTGAGCCTGGGCTGGGCCTTGGGCGCGTACCGCTTCACCCGCTACAAGACGCCAAAGCGGGCGGCGGCGCGATTGGCGCTTGATCCGCGTTGTGACTATAGCCGTATCCGCCGTCAGATCGACGCGGCGCAACTGGTGCGCGATCTCATCAACACTCCCGCCGAAGACCTGATGCCGGAGCATCTCGCTGAAACGGTGCAGGGCTTGGCTCAGGAGTTCAATGCAACCCTGGAGCAAACCGTTGGTGATGAGCTGCTGAGCCGCAATTTTCCCCTGATTCACGCCGTGGGCCGGGCCAGCATCCACCCGCCCCGCTTGCTGGATTTGCGCTGGGGCGATCCGAACCATCCTCCCCTGGCGTTGGTGGGCAAGGGTGTCTGCTTCGACAGCGGCGGGCTGGACCTGAAACCATCCGGCGCGATGCGGCTGATGAAAAAGGATATGGGCGGCGCAGCAACCGCGTTGGGGCTGGCGCGGCTGATCATGAGCGCCGGTCTGCCGGTGCGGTTGCGGGTGCTGATCGCGGCGGTGGACAACGCGGTCGCCGGCAACGCCTTCCGGCCTGGCGATGTAATCCGTTCGCGGCAGGGTTTGACCGTTGAAATTCACAACACCGATGCTGAAGGTCGGCTGGTCCTCGGTGATGCGTTGACCGCAGCGGGCAGCGAACGACCGGATTTCATGATCAATTTCGCTACGCTGACCGGAGCGGCGCGGACTGCGCTGGGAACGGCGCTGCCGGCGCTGTTCTGCAATGATGAACCGCTGGCGGCGGGTCTGCTCGCGGCAGCAGAACGGGAACAGGATCCGGTCTGGCGCTTGCCGCTGCATCAGCCCTATCGGGAGTTGCTGGACAGCAAGATCGCCGACATTGCCAATGCGGCTGATTCCCCCTACGCAGGAGCCATTAGCGCCGCGCTGTTTTTGAAGGAGTTTGTGCCAGAGGGGCTACCTTGGGCGCATTTTGATCTGATGGCCTGGAATCTCAAGTCCCGCCCTGGGCGACCAGAAGGCGGCGAGGCGATGGCGATGCGGGCAGTCTTTAGCTGGCTGGAACAGCGTTACCCGAGCTAGGCGGCGTGCCGACACACCATCCCGAACGATTCTAACCGGAAGCGAAAGCGCCAATTTTTGCCCCGCTGCACGGGGCCGCAGCGCCTTTCAATCGGGTAACGCCACCAACGACTTCGCCAACCGCAGATACCAGCCGTTGGTATCGCGGAGGGCGCCAATGCCGACCAGATCCAGATGATCCCAACCGGCTAGCACCCCGTGGGCATTCCAGACGCCCGGTTGCGGCTGACCAGCGCTGGAAATAATCCGATCCGGCGAATCCAGGGTCGGGCCGGCCATCGATCGGGTGTTCACCACGCCGTCGTTCTCCCACCAACTGGCGTCAATCACGACCTGCCCCGGCTGGTCGCGGGTGTAGGAACCGATCAACAGCGCGGTTCCCCACAACTGCGGCAACATGGTTGGGAGTGGAATCTGATGACCGGACGGCCAGAACGGCGTGGTGGCCGCCGCCGCCCAGGAAAAATAGTACACCGCGGGCTGGGCCGGGAAACGCCGGTTCAATTCCCGCGCCCCATCGGGACTGAGGTCCCAGGCGCTGATGTCATGGGAGCGCCAGATCGGACTGTGCTCCACCCGGCTCAGGTAAGCATTGAAGGACTCAGCCGGCGCACGGCGCAAGCCCCATTGATCCAGCTTGAAATCATAGGGTAGCCGGTCCGGCTCGACGCCAATGATAGCTGCAAAGCTGAGTAGCGCATGACGGGCGAAGGGCAGCAAGCGGTCGATCCCGGTGGCGAGGCTAGTCCCATCATGCGGCGTGGCGAGGGTCGTCACGCTGCGCACCCAGGATTTTCCACCCGCAAATAGCGGTGACCGTTCTGTTGCCGGAGTGGCGGCGATTTCACTCGGATCGCCCCGTTCCAGTAGCGTCGTCAATACCCGGATGGTTTGGCCGCCCTGACTGTGGCCGATCAGGTGAATCTTGCGCGGCTGGCCGTGAGAATCCGGCGCACCCCAGTCGGGATACAAGCCGGGGAAGCTTCGTCCGTAGCGGGCATGACCGTAGGTCGTCGCATGAGCCTGCCCATAATCCACCATTCCGCCCTTGATTTGTGCGTACAACTCGCAGGCCCGGTCCCAATTGCTTGCGAAGGGGCCAACTACGCCAGTGTAGGCGCGGTAGCCTGCCCGATTGAGGGTTTCCTGTACGTCGCCAAAACCGCCCCAGTACTTGAAGCCGAACAGCTCATCCCGACCCCAGCCGATGAAGCCATGAACCAGCACTATGGGATCGTCGTTGTCAGCGCGAGTTGGAAGGACGACGCACACAGTCAGCAACAGCAGCCCGAGCAAAAACGGTGACAGATTTGGAAAGCGCATGGCGATGACGGGGCAGGGGTGGTGCAGGTTTGACGAGCA
>Ga0272412_1000305_pt1 | contig 13906 bp, 10 predicted proteins | sample WWTPWeurt_MetaT_FD_193540 | JGI IMG/M metagenome (GOLD analysis project Ga0272412, IMG submission 193540) | Metatranscriptome of activated sludge microbial communities from WWTP in Nijmegen, Gelderland, Netherland - WWTP Weurt (Metagenome... | ecosystem: Engineered > WWTP > Aerobic digester >...
CTTCATCATCCATGATGATGACCATCTTGCCCTGCCGCAGATCGGCGAGGATTTCTTCAATCGTGTTCAGCGTCATCAAGATTTTCCGCGAGAAACCCCGTCCTTCAGGGCGGGGAGGATGCCATAAGTTAGTTCCAGAACCCGTGTTCGCGCAGCAGCGCCTCGGTCAGTCCACCGCCACCCGGCTGCGCCGCCTGGTCGCCCAGCAACAACCGCTCCAGATAGCGGGCGATCAAGTCTACTTCCAGATTGACCCGCTGACCGATTTTAAAATTCGCCAGGGTGGTTTCGGCCAGGGTATGCGGGACGATGTTCAGTTCAAAGGCAGCGCCATCGACCCGGTTCACGGTCAGGCTGACGCCGTCTACGCTGATCGAGCCTTTTTCGGCGATGTAGCGGGCCAGCGCATCCGGGGCTTGAATCCGCAAGCGCCACGAGCGGCCATCCAGTTGCCAAACCGTGACCATGCCGATGCCGTCAACATGACCGCTGACCAGATGGCCGCCGAGCCGGGTAGTGGGCGTCAGGGCTTTTTCCAGATTGACCTGCAGTCCGAGGGTCGCCTCGCCGAGAATGGTGCGTTCCAGAGTTTCGCGGGAGGCATCGGCCCAGAATCCATCGCCAGGCAATGCGACGGCGGTCAGACAGACGCCACTGACGGCAATGCTGTCACCGAGTTGCACATCGCTTAAATCCAGTTTGCCGGTGGCGATCCGCAAACGGACATCGCCGCTATGGGGCTGAATCGCGGTGAGGGTTCCAACTGCGCTAATGATGCCGGTAAACATGGTGAGGGTCTCAAAAATGAGGGACTTAAGGAAGTTTAGGCGCCGTCTGATGGCTAAACCGCCTGGCGGGTAGAGCTAGAGTAACGGGGCACAGCGGACGACTGACACTACCGAGGGAGCGCCACTCTTGGGAAGAATGGCGATAAACCTACTTTCTACGCAGGAAAGACGGCGCGGGCGCGTATTGTTCAGGTCAGGCAGTCGTCCAGCAACGGCCGATGATGGTCGTCCAGCGTCCGATCCGGCCCGGTATAGGCTCTGGGCCAGCGTTTTTTCACCACCGGGCTGTCGCTGGCCAGGGCATGACAAGTATTCAGCACCAAGGGCGGTGGCCGATCTTCAGGCGGCTTGGCGTCATCCTGATCATAGCGTCGACCATAAATAGTCTGGAACAGGGTGGTGGCGACCGGCCCCAGCAACTCGGTCATGTGGGTGCAGCCGCTGATCCCGCTGAACAACTCCCTAAGCTTGAGTGACCAACCCGGCCCGACCCGCACCCCAATCAGTTTCAAATAATGTTTAGTAATTGCCGGACACAGCCCAAATGGCGAACGGTCAGTACAGGCGACCACATCACGGATCAAGAACTCATCGTCCACGGTCAAGCGGATAGTCATGTCATGTAATGGATCGCCGGCTTCGATGGCGCCGCCTCGATCTTCATTAGGAAACGGGTAAGTCTTCACATCCACCAGCCGACCTTCAATGTCCCACAGGCCATCTTCACGCTGATAGCCCAGACACTCAACAGTGCGCTGGTGCAGCAACTGGCGGGGAGCAGCAGCGGGGAGCGGCATAGCAGGTTCCTTTGGACAGGTAGAGTAAGGTGCGGGCAGTCAGTCAAAGAAAACGCCACTCGCGATCCGCGCCAGCCGATCCTCCAGTTGAGCCAACACAGCTTGTTTTTGAGCGAACGAGTACTCCCACCACCCGGCGATCTCATCCAGAGTGCGGAAACAGCCCTCGCACAACTGGGTTTGCGGGTTTATGACGCAAACCCCGATGCAAGGAGAGGCGGGATCACTGGACGGAGAGGCGGAATCGGTGGTCATGGTGAGGGTATTCGGCAGCCGGCGTAACAACCATCATAACGTGTTGCGTCCGACTGAATCCATACACAATCTGGCTGCCGGACCGAAACCGCCGCTAGGACAGGCGGTTGATGGACCGGTGTGGATAGAGATCCGGTCAAACCTCGAGGATCCCGCCAATAGCAGAGAGCGGGAAAAGGGTTAGCCGCGAAGAGTTAGGAGAGAATTATTATGGGCTTATCGAGTGTGCTTGGTTTGGAGCACGCGCCATAGCGCTCTGGTCAGGCGGTGGGGGCTGACCCTCGATCCTGTGGTGGTTAGAAACTCTCCGCCGTCTTCGCGGCTAACCTTTGATCCGTCGCCGAACATCGCATTACTGCACGCCTTAACTACGCGCCTGATTCGGCGAGACTTACACAGTTTCATTAGAACTAGACCACGGGTCTCCGTAAATAGGGAAAAACCATGATTTAATCATGGTTTAACCTGCACGATGGCAGTGCAGCGCATAAAGCACTGCAAACTACTAAGGTCTTGTGCTTGTGTGGAGGCATTGCCGGGTTTAACCTTGTAATCGGTTTTAGAGAGCAGGGGGGCGGGCTGTCCGCATCCGGTGTGAGCAGATTCAACCTAAAAACAACTCAGGAGGGAACACCATGTTGTGCTATCAAGATTGCGTAGAACTGAGCGACTTGACCGAGGAAGAGATTGAGGCGATTGCCCAGCACGAGCACCTGCCGGAAATGGCGGCCTTGGAGTTGGGTAATTATCTGGTGCACACGGCAGAAGGTATTCCCATGATCAAGCGCATTATTCTTGATGACATTGAGGATGCCCGCCGGCGCAAACACGATCAGAAGGCCTTGCAGCTCAAGCTAGTACTGAAGCATTTTGTGGATACTCACCCTGACGCCGCCAAAAGCTGAGGCTGGAAAACGGCTTATTTCGAGTTGATGTCAGGACTTGGGGACTGCGGCTTGCATAGTCCGGGTATTGTTGTTTTAGGGCTGGCCTTCGGCCAATAGGGCTTCAACCTCGGCTAGGCCAGCCCGGCGCATGGGGCGGCCATCGATTGGGCTACACGGCGCTTCCCGTTCGTCCAGTGGCGGGAAGATCGTCAGATCGACCAGATGATCACCCGCGTTGAAACGGAAAGCCGGTAACCACACCTGATCGCCGTTGCTCATTCTAAGCCGGTGTTCCAATGTTTCGAAGGGAACACGCTGCTCCATCAGGAACATGAGCGGATCTTTGGGCGTGTCGGCGAACAGGTGTAGATGAATGCTGGCGTACGGGCCAGCGGCGCCGCTCAAGACCGGACCGACCAAGCGGGGTCGGAAGTCCACCAGAAAACGCATCGTCTCCAGAGCAGTTTCACGCAGGCCGCGCAGGTGGAAGGCTTGCCGGTCGGCGTGAAATAGACGCTGATAATCCAGCAGTGCCTGTTCGATTTCAGCGTTGCCAGGCAATGCGGTCCGGTCGGTAGTCGCCAATCGAAGTGCGGCCTTGCGCTTGGCGATCCGGAAGTCCTGGACACCTTCCTCGGCCATGATCCGGGCGCATTCCTGAGTCAGCAGGGATTTAAGGCGGTGATCATCGTGGCGGCGGGCCATGAGTAAACTCCAACAAGAGTTGCAGCGAATAAATAGCGTGGATTGGAACGCGGGACAGCTTGAAAAGACAACGTAACAATCCTGTAAGGATTTGCCCATGCCGGATAAAGTTCCAACCGTTTGTAGCGGGTTGTCTGCTATAGTTTTACCGGGTGCGGGTTTGATTCATTGGTTGAATCAACGGGGTTGAATCAACTTTGAGGAAACGTAACTTGGCTCTGTTCAAGCGTAAAGAACCTATTTTAGGCATCGACATCAGTCCATCAGCAATCAAGCTGATCGAACTGAGCCGCTCCGGGACCCGGTTCCGGGTTGAGGCGTTCGCCATCGAACCACTCGGTGAAGGGATGATGGAGGATCGCAATCCCGCTGATACTGACGACATGGCGGAGGTTATCAAGCGAGCATGGCGCAACTCCGGGGCCAGAACCCGCCATGCTGCGGTGGCCGTGCCAACATCCAGCGTGATCCAGCGCACGGTGCCGATGCCGGCTGAATTCAAACAAAGCGACATTGAAGTCAACATCCCGATTGAGGCGTCGCAATACATTCCGTATCCCATCGAAGAAATCTATCTGGATTTCGAGGTGAAGGGTCCATCCGCGGCCAGCGCCGAGATGCAGGATGTCATGCTGGTGGCGACTCGCAAAGAAAACGTGGATACCCGCGACGCCGCGCTCAGAAACGCCGGACTGGTTCCAGCGATTGTGGACATGGAAGCCTATGCGCTGGAGAACACTTTTCGGTTACTGATGGACAGCCTGCCCAAGGCCAGCGCCAATGCCGGCGGACTCAATCTGAGCAAGGCGCGGGACGGGCTAACCGCGTTGGTGGATGTCGGCGCCACCATGACCAACCTGTATATCTTGCAGGAGGATCGGGTTATTTTCACCCGTGAACAAAGTTTCGGCGCGGATCATTTAACGGTTCGGGTGGCTGAGGCCTATGGCCTGACTCGCGAGCAGGCGGAACAGGCCAAGCGCACCGGGCAACTGGCCGATGATTACGGTTCGATGGTGCTGGAACCGTTCAAGCAGATGTTGGCCGAGCAAATCGGTCACGGTCTGCAGTTCTTCTTTTCCTCCGATCAGTTTATTTCCGGTCGCTATACTGTGGATAGCATCGTGCTGGTTGGTGGGGGCGCGATGATCATGGGTCTGGACCGGGTGGTGGCTGATGTGCTGGGTATCACAACACTGGTTGCCAATCCTTTCAAGAACATGGGCAGCGCCGCCCGGGTGAACAGCGGCGCCTTGTTGCGCGACGCCCCCTTGCTGGCGGTCGCCTGTGGTCTGGCGCTGAGGAGCTTCGACTGATATGACGCGCATCAACTTATTGCCTTGGCGCGAAGCCCGCCGCCTTCAGCGACAGCGCGATCTGATCGGAATGTTGGCTGCAGCTGCGCTGCTGGGAGCGGGCATCGTGTTCGGAGTGTACACCGAGATCAACAACCGTATTGAGTATCAGCAGCAGCGTAATCAGTACCTGACAGGTGAAATCGCCCGCCTCAAAAAGGCGGCTGAGGAACTTGAGGAACTGAAGAAAGCCAGGACCAGACTGGTGGATCGACTGAATGTTATCCAGAAGCTGCAAGCAAGCCGTCCCGGCATGGTGCGGACGCTGGATGGCCTGGTGCGGCTGATACCCCAAGATATTTACCTGACCTCATTCAAGACGACTGGCGCTCAGGTTACGCTCAACGGCTCCGCCAAGTCTGATCTGGTCATCTCCGAGTTCATGCGCAGCATCCGGGATTCCAAACTATTTGGCGAACCAGTGTTGCAGGTTATTGAGACTAAGACCATCAATAATGTACAGGCCCGGGTCTTTGAGCTGATTATTCCGCTCAAGCTGGATAGGGGTTCGGCTGGCGCGGAGGGCAACACATGAACCTGTCCGAAATTAACCTCAGCAACATTGATGTCCGGGAGGCTGGTGACTGGCCGCCAGCAGGCAAGGCAGTGCTGATGATCCTGGTGATCGCGGTCATTGTCGGCGCGGGCTATTATTTTCTTACTGATGACCAGTTGATCAAGCTGGATCAGGTCACACGGGAGGAGCAGACCCTGCGGGCGGATTTCATCGAGAAGCAGCGGGTCGCGGCCAACCTGGAATCGTTCCGGGCGCAGCTCAAGCAGATGGAGGCCGACCTGGAAGTGATGCTGCGGCAGTTGCCGACGGGTACTGAGATGCCGGATTTACTGCAGGATGTGTCGAATACCGGCAAGAAAAACGGGCTGGATTTCGAGCTATTCAAGCCCGGAGCGGAGCAGCCGCGGGATTTCTACGCTGCTAAACCCATCACGATTAAAGCCAAGGGAACCTACCACGAATTCGGGGCATTTGTGAGCGGGGTGGCGGCGCTGTCGCGGATCGTGACGCTGGAAAATGCGACACTGACGGTTCCGGGTGCTGCAAAGCTAGGCGCAAAGGATGCGAAGGTCAATCTCAGCGGCAAGGAGCCGTTGACCATCGAGGCGACTCTGCAGACCTATCGTTACATGGATGAGGCTGCAGCACCGAGGACTGCAAAACCGGGAGCGGCTAAAAAATGAATGTGCGTTTTCATTCAAAGCGGATGGCGGCGCCTGGTCGCAGCGCTTTAGCCGTGGGGGCAATGCTGGCGGTGTTGGCCGGGTGCGTCCAGCGTGATATGAGCGACTTGCAATACTTTGTCGAGGAAACCAAACGCACCACGCCCATCAAGAAGCCTGAACCGCCGCCGGAAATCAAGCCTTACACGCCATTTGCCTATACGGCTCAAGGAACTAAGGATCCGTTTATTGTGGCGCCGTTTGCTCAGCAGGAAGAGCTGGAAATGACCCAGGAAGGCGGAGTCGCGCTGCAACCGGGGGCTGCGCCGTATACCGGGCCAAAGCCGGATCCAAACCGGGTGCGAGAAGAACTGGAGAAGTACTCGCTAGGGTCGCTGAAAATGATGGGCACCTTCCGCATGGGTGGCGGCAGCGATCTGTGGGCGCTGATTCTGGCTCCAGACAATGTGGTGCATCGGGTGCAGAAAAATAATTACCTGGGAAATAACCACGGCAAAATTGTTGGCATTACGGAACAGCGGGTTGATTTGAAGGAGCTGGTTCCCGATGGGCCGGGACGCTGGCAGGAGCGCGATGCGTTTCTGTCGCTGACTCAATAACGATCAGGGGGTAGTGTCATGGCGATCAGGTTCGTGAGCGAAGGCCAACAGGGCAGGCAGGCAGGCGGAATGGGGGTTCCGCTCTGGCTGATGGCGATCGGATTGGTGTGGGCAGTTGTGCTGGCAAGTTCATGGCCAGGTGCGGTTGCCCAGAATATGGATGAGCAACCCGTATTACAGGCGGTGGATATCAGCCCACTGGCAGGTAACCGGTTGCAGCTCCGATTTCGGTTATCGGCGATACCCAAGGGGCCGCCGAGCAGCTTCACGATCAATGAACCGGCGCGGATTGTTCTGGACTTTCTGAATACGACCAATGGCCTGAAAGAACGGCAGCAGACGATTAATGTTGGCGTGGCTGACCGATTAAGCGTACTGGAAGGGGCGGATCGGACTCGGGCTTCGCTGAATCTAGCGCGGCTGGTGCCATACACCGTGCAGGTACAGGGTAATGCCGTGGTGTTGACCCTGGACAATGCCGGAGTGGCGGTGACAAAAACTCCAGCAGCGAGTGCGACAACTTCAGTCGCGGCAGCAGGAGCGAAACGTTCTGAAGCACCGCCGCCGTCCGGAGGAGCGCGTAATGTCCGGGATGTAAGTTTCAAACGCGGGCCAGGCGGCCAGGGTGTGATCACCCTCAAGCTGTCCAACCCAGGCATTGCGGCGGATGTGCGCCAGGAAGGCAATCAGATCATCGCTGACTTTCAGGGAGCCGCGCTACCGCGAGGGCAGGAGCGGCGGCTAGATGTGAGTGATTTTGCGACGCCAGTAACGCTGGTCGAGGCGCTGAACCGGGACGGCAATGCTCGATTGACCGTCAAGCCGAATCCGCCCTTTGAGTTCCTAGCCTATCAGGCCAATGATTTATATGTAATTGAAGTGAGGCCGCCCACGCCGAAGACGACCGCCGAGGAAGAGAAGGAAGCTGAGTTTGATCCTTCCAAGAAGAAGTACAAAGGCGATCTGCTGTCGCTGAACTTTCAGGACATCGAAGTGCGGGCGATTCTGCAAATCCTGGCCGATTTCACCGGGTTGAACATCGTGGTCAGTGACAGTGTGAAGGGTAATCTGACCCTGCGCTTGCAGAATGTGCCGTGGGATCAGGCGCTGGATATCATTCTGCGCACCAAGGGTCTGGCGATGCGCCAAAATGGCAACGTGGTGTTTATTGCGCCGACCGAGGAAGTCGCTGCCCGCGAGAAGCTGGATCTGGAATCGCGCAAGGTCGTTCAGGAATTAGTGCCGTTGCGCACCGAGATCATCCAAGTCAATTACGCCAAAGCGGCGACATTAGCAGCCTTGCTCAAGAAAACCGGCGAGAAGGGCCAGGGTCAATCCATATTGTCGGCGCGAGGCAATGTGGTCCCGGATGAGACGACTAATAGCCTGGTGGTGCAGGATGTGCCTGACCGGATCGTTGAAGTGCGTGATCTGGTGACCAAACTCGATCGGCCAACCAAGCAGGTGATGATCGATTCGCGGTTGGTGATCGCCAGCGATGATTTTGCCCGTGATATCGGGGTGCGGTTTGGCGTTACCGGAGTCAATGCCAATGATGGCACCGTTGGCGCCGTCAGTGGCAGCTTGCTTGGCACCAATACGATTGTTAACAGCGCCGCAGAAAACCTGAAAAGTACCGGACAACCCTATCCTGTGACGATTCCAAACCTGGTTGACCGGATCGGTTCTCCGTTTGGCGCGTCACCCAGCGGCGGTGGTACGCCGGCCCGACTGGCCATGTCGATTCTGGGGGCGGACTATCTGGTTGATCTGGAGCTGTCAGCCTTGCAGACTGAAGGCAAGGGCGAGATTCTCTCTAACCCCCGGGTAGTGACGGCGGATCTCAAGAAAGCAGTCATTTTACAGGGGCGGCAGATCCCGTATTCGGAAGTGGATGATAATGGCAAGGTCACGACTTTATTCAAGGATGCCCTGCTGAAACTGGAGGTTACGCCACAGATCACACCCGATGATCGGGTCAGGATGGATCTGAAGATCACCAAGGATGACGTGGGAGTAAACGTGCCACAGGCAACGGGTGGCTTTGTCCCATCCATTGACCGGCGTGAGGTTGATACCCAGGTGCTGGTGAATAACGGTGAGACTGTGGTGTTGGGCGGAGTGTTTGAGCAGAACAAGAACAAAGGCCAGGACAAGGTGCCGCTACTGGGCGATATTCCGTTACTGGGTTATTTGTTTCAGCGCAACAGCCAGAATACGGTCAAGCGTGAATTGCTGATTTTCGTCACGCCGCAGATTCTAAAAGAAGGTGCGGTTTCTGCTGAGCGCTGAACTTGGAAAACTGTCGTGGGGGAGTAAATGCCATGCGAGTTTTGGTGAAAGAGCTGAAAGGGTTTATCGGGTTATTCCTGCTGGCGCTCATGCTGGTGGGCTGGGGAATGGGTGATGCGTTGGCCGGCAGTGGATTCACTGGTTCGGGTGGCGGCGGTGGTGGTTTTACCGGCCAGGCGTTGATTTCAATAGAGATCACTGCCGATAAGACGACGTTGCCCGTTAATATCACCAAGCAGTTTAGTCAGTCCTACATGAGCACCTTTTATGTTACCGTTAAACAAAATGGCAATATCTACCCGGTGGACAGCATTTCTGTCACCGTCGCGTCTGGACTGAATACGGGCGCACTGTATTATCTGGATGGCGATAAGAAACACCAGACATGCACAACTCCCGCCGGATCAACCACGGAGGTGTGCGTTGATAATGCGTACCGCAGTCTGGTATTTGAGAAAACGAGCGGCATTGTTTCCGGGCATTTTCTAGCCGGGAGCACGCCGGGAGCGGTGGTATTAACAGCAACGAGCCAGGATCCGAATACCAAGCAAACGGTCAGCGCCAATTTGACGATCAATGTGGTCGGCGGCGGCGGCGGCATTACTGGCGGCGCCCCGGCGGCAGTGACCTTTGTCATGGACTCAACGCCGGTCTATATCAGTACTAATCCTGATGGTACGACTCCAGTTTCGCAAAGCAGCATCAAGCTGTTCCAGATATTTGTGAAGGATGATCTGGGTCAGCCTGTTGATTCAAGCAGTGGACATACCTTGCGCGTTGAAATGTTGCCGAACCGGCCCAATGGCGGTGAGTGGCTGAGCACCACCGATGCGGCGGGTAATCCACAGGAAGGAACCTCGGTTTTAGCGGACATGGTTGGCGGTGCGGCAACCTTGGCCTTACATGCTGGCACCCTACCTGGCACCGTCGTGATTTCCGCTACTGCGGACCGCGCCGACAATAATGTCGATAACGGCATTCAGATGGCCATCACTAATTACGCCACTATCCCGATTGGCACTGGGGTCATTTCTTCGCTGACCTTCAGCGGGCCGTTTGCCGATGCAGTGTTGGCGCGCAGCAATAGTCTGAATGCCTTACTGACCGATCCGACGGAATTTATTGACCCCAAAGGCGCATTATGGAATGGCATCTATACCCGCCCCATTTCCGTGATCGCCAGCGACCCCTTTGGCAATCCGCCGCCCGCGGGAACGCCGATCACTTTCCGGCTGATTGATTCGCCACTGGATATGCTTAAAAACCGCTATCCGGATCAGGGGCACGGCCAGTTTGCGATTACCGGCTATAACGGCGACCCACAGGAAGGCGGTTGGGAGTTTTTCGCGCCGAATCGTACGGTTCCACGGGTTAGCGGCGACACCTTAAACCCATTCGTAGTGCCCAATGGTGTGTCGTGGGCGATTGCCGATCCGCTCTGCCTACTGGTGTTGCAGGATCCAGAAGTCATCAATCCGAACACCAGTACGATCACCAGCCTGCCATCCGAAGGTCGGCTGGAATACCACGTTGGTAGCCGGGTAATTACCGGTCGGCAAGGCAATATGCTGATCGTCAACGAGCCGTTCAACCAAGTCAGCCAAAATGTGGGCGCAAATGTTTGGTACACGGTCGGTTGCGCTCCACACAAGGGCAACATCGCGAACTTCAACACGGTTTCCGGATCTGAAGTGAGTGTTATGACTGACGCCAATGGTGTGGCTAACACGATTATGAATTATCCGGCCAGCCAGGTTGGGCGGCGGTTTATGGTGGTCGCCGAGTCCAATGGTGGCAAAGTGGGTGCGGTGATGACTCACTGGTACCTGGGTAACGATGTGGGCGCTATCCTGACAGTGACCGCGCCAGCACAACTGGCGCAACAGATGCCGGCGCTCAGTGTGACTCCTTGGGATCCGTTAATTACCGCGACGCTGGTGGTGGCATCAGGTGAATCGATTAATCTGCCGGTGACATTCCAAGTGCTGGATGGTGGCGTAACCTCCAATGGCGTACTGGTTCGCACCCCAATTCCCGGAGTGTCGATTTCCGCAGAGCAGCCGGTTATTACCAACCCGGCAGCCACGGCGGCGGCGGCGGCAGAGGCGCAATTGGCGCAAGCGACAGCAGCCTTGGCCGCGTTTGACGCCGCGAACCCTGGAGTTTGCGACCTGATCGATGATCCAACTGATCCGAATGTTCCACCCAAGAAAGTTGAACGGGATCCAGCCAAATGCGCTACGCGGACGGAGTTAGCTGCAACGGTGGATACAGCGACAACTACTGCCGCCAGCGCCAGTGCTCTGGCCAGTCAGTACAACCCCACTGCTTCGGTAATTCCAGCGACATTGACTTCGGGCGGTGGCGGCTATGCCTACGCCACGCTAATGGTTAGCGACCTACCCCCACCGGTCGGCGATCTGGCCGGCGGCAGCGTGGATTTCTACTTCTCCACGATAGGACCGGAAGTCAGCAGCGAAGCGATCAAAATTACGGTGACGACTAATCCGCCACAGTAATCCTCGACACTGCATTTAAGCCAATGCCGGCGGAGCAAAATTCCGCCGGCTTTTTTATGGATGTGTAAATCTCATATTCTGAAAGGCTCAGGCTTCAGCCCCTTAATTCAACAAGCACTACAAGCGGATTACTCTACCAAATCACAATCAGCATTAAGCCAATTCCCCTATAAAGCTTTCCCCTTTACAAAGAAGACGAACCAATCTTGCTACAGCGCTAGAGAGAACTATTATCTTCTCCGGGCTCGACAAAGTTCACCTCGATTACCGCCTTTGATTCCTGCAATACCTGCCGGTTATCGATCACTCTGATTAAATCCCTCCGGCCCTCCTTTTTTAAAGGGGAGATAGCCCGTTCAGAATGACTTCTACCGGGAATCGCCCAAAGTTTGCCGCGCTTACTAAGCCCAGCCACAAAAAAAGGCCGCTATACCGGCGGCCTTGGAGATTGATTGGTTCAAACCAAATCAGGGATTAGAGCCCCCGCTAAGGAAAGACAAACGGTTGATCGTATAGGTCGCTTCGCTGACCTCCGAATCTGCCCAACCGGTTTTGAAGGCAACCGCCTTGAGCACCACTTTGTCGGTGGTGGCTGACGGAGTCAACTCTACGGACTGACCGTTGCTGATCAACGTGCCGGTGGTGGCAGTTGGGATACTGCCATCCTGGGTGTAACGAATACTAGCCCCTGATGTCGGCGAACTCATTTTAACCGTCACGCCAAGCGCATAGACTGTACCGCTACCCGGCGGATCAAAAGTCGGTGGCGCCACTGTCGCCAGTGGCCCTACGAATTGGCCGAACGCCCACGGCGCTTGCCCAACAGGTATTGTCGTGATCACGGCATTGCTACGGCCATCAATGACCGACACCGTATTATCGTCGGTGTTGGCGACGTAAACTCGCAGGCTGTCCGGGCTGACCGCCACCCCATAAGGTTTCTTGCCGACCGGAACAATGCCGACAACAGCGTGGTTAGCGGTGGTATCGATCACGAACAACCGATTACCCGCACCATCAGTGACATACAGCCGGTTGCCATCCGGGCTAACCGCAACGCCACGTGGCACCAACGGTTGCGGCGCACCGCCGAACTCATCCAGCGCAATGACGCCAACCACCCGGTTAAAGACAGTTTCTATCACCGAAACTGTCCGATCGCCGGAGTTAGCAACATAAACCAGCATTCCGTCTGGATGAACCGCCACGCCTTCTGGCGCCATTCCAACCGCCACCGAACCGACTTGGGCTCTCAAGTCAATATCGAAGATCGACAGCGAACCGACGCATTGATCCGGATTAACGTTGACCGGTGGCCGCGCCACCAAGGCATCACACTGATCTGGATAGGGATTTTGCTCATCATCCGAATAGGAATTGACTGTCCGGTTGGTGACGTACACCAGTGGCCGCAGCGGGTTGGGATGGGCTGCGACGCCGCGTGGGAATGGATTGGCGCCCAGATTGGGGACGTTCATGTCAATGAACGGCTGGTTGGTCAGGGTATTGATAACGGACAGGCTGGAGCTGCCTTCATTGGCGACAAACACCCGTTCGCCAGTCGGACTGATCGCCACGCCCAGCGGCGCTACGCCGACCGGGATGATAGCGGTCACCTTGCGTTCAGCCAGATCAATCACTGACAGCGAGCCGGCGCGTTTGCCGTACTGGGGACGGTTGGCGACATAGAGCTTGGTTCCATCCGGGTGGATCGCGATGCCGCTGGGGCCGTTAGCATTGATGCCGGTGGACAGGTTATCAACGACCTGGTCAGTCTCCGAGTTGAGGACAGACACCGTGTTGCCCACATAGTTAGTGATGTACGCTGGGCCGCTGAGCAGGCCATAACCATAAGGTCCGAAGGAAATCACCAGGTTGACCTGGCTGCTTACCGGCACGGTGGTATCAGGTGGCGGGCTTTGACGGATAACCTCACCGACTGGAACGGTTTGGCTGCGCTGGTTGGCGACCAGACCAACCCGTAAACCGGCGTTGATCAGTTTAGCAGTAGCGGCAGCCAGGCTCAGACCGGCGACATCAGGCGCTTGGGTTTGCGGGCGGGCGCCCGGATCATCAGGAATCGGGCCAAGGGACACCACCAGGTTGACCGGCCAACCGAGCGGAATCAGCGCTGTCATCAGCGGATTCTGGCTGATGACCAAGCCCTCCTTGATGGTGTTGCTGGTCTGTTTTGAGACGAAGCCGAGCGTCAATCCGGTATTGATCAGCGTAGTAGTGGCATCAGCCAGGCTCATCCCAACCACGTTCGGGTTTTTGACCGGCGGTTGCGACCCGGAAGAGACGAACAGGTTGACGGTGGTGTTGTAGCCGATCAGGGTGTTGGCGGTGGGCACCTGACCGGACACCTTGCCGGCGGCAATGACCGGATCAGATTGCACCGTGATTGAGCCGATGGTGGACAGGCAAGTTGCGAACAGGATTTCGCGGGCGTTCTCGACCGTTTGATCAATCACGTCGGGAACAGCGCATTCCTGCGGTTGGGAAAGGC
>Ga0272412_1000306_pt1 | contig 13894 bp, 10 predicted proteins | sample WWTPWeurt_MetaT_FD_193540 | JGI IMG/M metagenome (GOLD analysis project Ga0272412, IMG submission 193540) | Metatranscriptome of activated sludge microbial communities from WWTP in Nijmegen, Gelderland, Netherland - WWTP Weurt (Metagenome... | ecosystem: Engineered > WWTP > Aerobic digester >...
CTGGAAGTCGAGACGCCAATGATGCAGCCGATTCCCGGCGGAGCGGCAGCCCGGCCGTTCATTACGCATCACAATGCGCTGGACATGGAATTGTATTTGCGCATCGCGCCGGAACTGTATCTAAAGCGGTTGGTGGTGGGCGGTTTCGAGAAGGTTTACGAAATCAACCGTAATTTTCGTAATGAGGGATTGTCCACTCGCCACAATCCCGAATTCACCATGCTGGAATTCTATCAAGCTTATGCGGATCATCGCGACCTGATGGATTTGACCGAGGAGTTATTGCGCGGCATGGCGCAAGCTTTATTGAATACCACGATCCTTTCGTATCAGGACGAAAATTACGATTTTGGCCGACCTTTCCGGCGGCTAACGGTCAAGGAAGCGATCTTGTCTTTTAATCTGGCCATCAATGCTGGGCAATTGGATGATTTGGACAGCGCTCGGCGAATCGCTGAAGGATTGGGCTTGAAAGTCCAGCCCGACCACGGTTTGGGTCGAGTGCAACTGGATATCTTCGAGCAGACGGTCGAGCATCAGTTGCGCGATCCAACCTTTATTACCGCCTACCCGACCGAAGTATCGCCGCTGGCCCGCCGCAATGATGCCGATCCGACGATCACCGACCGCTTCGAGTTGTTCGTGGGCGGACGAGAAATCGCTAACGGGTTTTCCGAGTTGAACGATCCCGAGGATCAGGCGGAGCGGTTTCGCAAACAGGCGGAAGCGAAAGCTGCCGGTGACCACGAGGCGATGCACTACGACGCCGATTACATCCGGGCGCTGGAATACGGCTTGCCGCCGACGGCGGGAGAGGGGATCGGTATCGACCGACTGGTGATGCTATTCGCCGATGCGCCTTCGATTCGAGACGTGTTGCTGTTTCCGCACCTGCGGCCGGAGTGATCGAAGTCCCACGAGCCGACGTGGCGCAAGCGGTTTGGGGGATTCCGGGACCGAATTCGGGATTTGCCAAGCGGCCTACGGCGGCAAGGCATCGCAGAATCAGCCTATCCATTCTTTCGTTCTTCGTAGCACTGTAACGGCTGGCACAATCCGCGTGACACAGAATGTTGCGATTTTTTCGCAATGGTTTTGCGCGATGCGCGATGCCAGCCGGTTCGTACCGCTTTTATCGATTTATTTTCTTTTTAAAAGAAAGTCCTATCTCAGATCGCCATCGTGCACGCACGTTGGCGCGCTTTTTGACTCTCCTCAGAGCCGGCATCGGCGAATCCACTGACGAACCGAAGCCAATAAAACGATTGCCGAGCGTTTTGGGGATCACCCAGTCCGCTCAAAGGCAACGCCCTGCCACCGGCGGGGAAATGGTGCGGAACGATCCGTGCCCCGTAACCCTAAGAGGAGGTCAACCGTGGAAGCTCATAAACTCTGGCAGTTCCCGATCAAGGAATTTCACCGTATCCCGCGCGGACTGCTCGGCCCTGGTGCTTACGAAATGATCGGCGTGGAGGCCAAAAAGCTTGGCTTCAAGCGCTGTCTGGTCTCGACATCCGGCCTGCGCGGCACCGGCATCGTCGAGGATATCGTCGGCAAGATCAAATACCGCGACATCGACGTGGTGCTCTATGACAAGATCGAATCCAATCCCAAGGATTATAACGTCATGGACATCGCCGACCTTTATAAGCGCGAGAAATGCGATAGTTTCATCTCCATCGGCGGCGGCAGCGTGACTGACGCCACCAAGGGCGCGCGGATCGTGGTTTCCCACGATGGCCGCAACGTCAACGAGTTCGACGGCTTCAACAAATCAGACAACCCAAACAATCCGCCGCACATCGCCGTCAACACCACCGCCGGCACCGGCTCCGAGACCAGTTGGGCCTATGTCATTACCGACACCACTTCGGAAAAAGCGCCCTACAAGTGGCTCGGCATGGACGAAAACGTCCCGGTAACGCTGAGCATCAACGATCCGGTGCTGCATTTCTCGATGCCTGCCGATTTAACCGCCTACTGCGGTTTCGACGTGCTGGCGCACGCTTCCGAGCCCTACGTCTCGCGGATCGACTTCATGCCGAGCCTGGGCAGCGCGCTGTTGGGTATCGAACTGGTGGCGCAAAACCTGCGGCGCGCGGTGTTCGAACCGCTGAACTACGAAGCCCGCCTCAACATGATGTACGCCTCCTACATCTCGGCGCAGGCGTTCAACAGCGGTGGTCTCGGTATCATCCATTCCATCTCTCACGCGGTGAGCGCCTTCTACGACTCGCATCATGGTCTGAACAATGCGATCGCTTTGCCCCGCGTTTGGGAATTCAACATGCCGACCAACTACAAGCGCTTCCGTGATATCGCCAGGGCGATGGGCGAAAACGTGGACGGCTTGTCGGATGTTTCCGCCGCCGAACGAGCCATCGAGGCAGCGATCCGCTTGAGCAAGGACGTGCAAGTCCCCGCTAATTTCGTCAGCGTGGGTGCCTACACCAAGTCGCAGATGGGTAAAGGCCGCTACGCCGAACTGAGCAGCGCCAAAGTCGCCGGCGACGACCGCGATGTCGATCGCATCACCCGGCATGTACTCGGCGACGGCTCGACACCGGGCAACGCTCGCGACTGTAGCTACGAGTCCGTGGCGCCAGTCGTGCGTCATTCTTTGACCGGCACCTACTAAAAACGGGTTGCGATTGGTCTAAGCTTTTCACACGAGTGGTTCGCTGAAGGCTTGGTTCGTCGTTCCCGACGGACCAAGGCTGGTGGAGTCGGCGCATGTTCGAATCGATCGAGCAGACCATCGCGCGCTTGCGCGAGCAGCAGTACATCTGCGACCGTAAACTGGCGACCGTCGTCTTTCTGGCCTTGCAAATGCGAAAGCCGATCCTGATCGAAGGACCGGCTGGCGTGGGCAAGACCGAACTGGCGAAGGTAGTGTCCGCCGCCTTGGGGCGCGCGTTGATCCGGTTGCAATGCTACGGCGGATTGGACGAAGCCCACGCCCTGTACGAGTGGGAGTACGGCAAGCAACTGCTTTACACGCAGATCCTGCGCGACAAGATCGGCCAACTGTTCGACGGTGTCGATGGCCTGCACGAGGCAGTCGCACGCCTGAATCTGCACGAGGATGTGTTTTTTTCCGAGCGTTTCCTGGTGCGCCGCCCCATCCTCCAGGCCATCGACTCCCCCGATCCGGTGGTGCTACTGATCGACGAGCTCGACCGCGCCGAGGAGCAGTTCGAAGCGTTTTTGTTGGAAGTGCTGAGCGATTTCCAGGTCACGGTGCCGGAGCTCGGTACCGTCACGGCCAAGACCGTTCCCTTCGTCATCATCACCAGCAACAACACCCGCGATTTGAGCGATGCCCTCAAGCGTCGCTGCTTGCATCTGTTCATCGACTATCCCGACGAACGGCGGGAACTGGAAATCGTTCGCCTGAAAGTCCCGGCGCTGCGCGAAACCCTGGCCGAGCAGGTGATCGCGGTGATCCGCCGCTTGCGCGCGCTGGATTTGCGCAAGGCACCCAGCATCAGCGAGACGCTGGATTGGGCGCGCGCGCTGGTGCTGCTTGACGCCGACGCTCTGACGCCCGCTTTGCTGGAGGAAACGCTGCATTTACTGGTCAAGTACGAGCGCGACACCCAGCGGGTCAACGAGCAGTTGCCTTGGATCGCCGAGCCGATTCAGGGGCAGTCGGCGCCGCAACCCGCCACCGCCCCGACGCCGCTCCCGCCGCAACGGCCGGCCGAACCCGACGCGATGTCTCTGGAACAGCGCCGGCAAGAGCACACCGCCCGCTATTTCACCAGCTATCGCGGCCGCACCGACGGTCGCACCGGGGGCGCGTGATGGACGCCGCCATCAACCGCTTCGTCTTCCTGCTGAAACGGCGGAGCGTGCGGATCTCACCCGCCGAATCGCTGGATGCAATGCAAGCGCTGGCACGGGTATCGCTGCACGACCGTGACACGGTGCGCGCGATCTTGCGCTGCACCTTGATTAAAGACGTGCGCGATTTGTCCTCGTTCGAGGAATTGTTCGAGCAGTTCTTCAGCCTACCCAAGCACACGCGATCCGCCGAACCGGCAACTGGATTGCCGCCCCCACCCGAAACCTCGCTGCAACCGTCGGCAGCGGTCGCGGCGCCAGAGGCGGCGAGCGGTCGCCCGGACGGCGACCATGCCCACGAAGACCTCCTCGACATCCGGGATTATTTCGATGAGTCGCAAATGGCGACCCATTTCAACGCCCATCAAGATCCCGACGATTTCAGCTTGGCCGAGTTCGGTCAAAATCTGGTGTTGAGCCGCCACCGCGAACTGCTGGATCAGGCGCTGCGCAACGCCCTGCAACTGTTGAAAGCGCAACGCGTCAAGCATGCTCACCGGGCTGGCGAGTTGAATTTCGACGAGGCCGTTGCCGCCTTGGACGCCGATCTGATCGCCGACGCCGTGACCGACCTGCTGGACGAGTTGAGCGACGCCGACCTTGACGAAAACTTGCTTCAAAAACTGTCCGCTCGCGTCACCGGCGGCATCGCCAGACTGCCGGAATTGCTGAAACGCCATCTGGAGCGTGAACTGGCACTGCGGCAGGAGTCGTTGCCGACCACCGAGCGACCAGCTCGACCCCGACCCGACTATCGTTTCACCGAACAGGAGCGGCGGGACATGACCGAGATCGTGCAGCGGTTGTGCCGACGGATGCGCGGCGCGCGTTCTTACCGGCGGCGCATCGGCCCGCTGGGTCGGATCAGCGTCCCACTGACCTTGCGCCGTAACATGAAATACGAAGGCATCCCGTTTCAGCCGGTGCTGACCCGTTATCGCGACGAAAAACCCCGGTTGGCGGTGATCTGCGATGTCAGCCTGTCGGTTCGCAATACTGCTCGTTTCATGCTACACCTGGTCTATAACCTGCAAACGTTGTTCGAGCGGGTGCGCAGTTTTGCCTTCGTCGGCGATCTGGTGGAAATCAGCGCGTATTTCGACCGGCTCGGCATCGACGAGGCCATCGCCGCCGTGTTCGACGGCAGTTTGCTGGATACCGAGGTGGACAGCAACTACGGCCGAGCCTTGGAACGATTTCACAATCGCTATCTGGCGGCGGTCACGCCACAGACCACCGTCATCGTCCTCGGCGACGGTCGCGGCAACCGCAACCCGCCCCAGGTCTGGGCGCTGGAGGCGATCCGCCGCCGAGCCAAGCGATTGCTGTGGCTGTCGCCGGAACCGCGCGGCAGTTGGCGGATGGGAGGATGCGACATGCCCCTGTACGAGCCGGTGTGCCACCAAACCGAGGTCGTTCGTAACCTGCGGCAGCTTGGTCAGGTGACCGAGAGCCTGTTGCGCCACTCGGTTGTCCGGCCTTGATCATGGAGCCGATCTCATGATGCTCTCGCGCCGTCGTCACGCCCTGTTGGTCGAAGGCTTGGAACAGCACGCCACTCCACTGGGCGTTAGCGCGCACTTCCGGCTTTACGCCCTGACCCCGCCACCGACCGACGAGTTCGTCATTGTCCACGATTTCGCACCCACCGAGATCGACAACAACCTCGGCCACCATGTCGTCACCGAGCTGTTGCCGCTGTTGACCGCCCACCGCCAACGCATCGACAGCGGCTACAGCGAACAAGATTTGTTCGAGCGCGCGGTCGGCGACATCGTCCGCTCCATGGCCGGCAACGAGCGCGTCGCCTGGCGGCTGTTTTACGCCAACACCGTGGATGCCACCCAGCGCAGCGCCCGGCTGGGGCGGTCGCCCGAACCACCGAGCGAGTCGGCGAGCGATTTCATCGGCTTGTTCGGCGCGATCTATCGCCGCGCGCTGGAACTGATCGAATCCTTGCCGCCCGCCGCAACGCCGCCGACGGTCCTCGACGTGGCGACCTGTTTCGGCTTCTTTCCGCTGCTGTTGGCGCGCGTCCGTTCCGGGGTTCTGGGCGAGATCGCCGGTTGCGACCTGAACCCAGCGTTGATGGCGTTCGCCGGCGATTACGCCAATCACGACGGCTCGGGTCGGGTCCGGTTCGGCGTCGCCGATATTTTGGCCGACGACATCGAGCGAGAGTTGGCGCCGTTGCCGGCGCGCTTCGACGCGGTAACCGCGCTGCACCTGCTGGAACACCTTGAACCGGTGCAAACCGACCGGGCGATGGCCAATCTCTGGCGGCTCGCCGCCCGACGGCTGATCGTCGCGGTGCCGCTCGAAAAGGTGCCCGATCCTCGTTACGGCCACCGGCAGATCTTCGACCGCGAGCGGCTGCTTGCGTTGGGGCGGGCGCTGGGCGGCCATTGCGAGTACTTCGAGTATCACGGTGGTTGGCTGGTGGTCGATCGATCTCGCGCGAGAACGGGATCGGTCGGATCGCTGCTCGCTGCCCGAGAAAACGGCGACGGGTAAATCCGTCGTCAAAAACTACCGAAGGAGAAACGACATGTTGTACGCATCCCCCGGCCAGTCCGGTTCTAAAGTCAGCTTTAAATCGCGCTACGCCAATTTCATCGGTGGCCAGTGGGTCGCGCCGACCAAAGGCGAGTATTTCGAGAACGTCAGCCCGGTGACCGGTAAGGGCTTCTGTGAAATCCCGCGCTCCAGCGCCGAGGACATCGAACTGGCGCTGGACGCCGCCCACGCTGCCGCCGACGCCTGGGGCCGCACTTCGGCGGCGGAACGGGCCGGCCTGCTCAACCGTATCGCCGACCGCATGGAACAAAATCTGGAGACGCTGGCGGTTGCCGAGACTTGGGACAACGGTAAACCGGTGCGCGAGACATTGGCCGCCGATTTGCCCTTGGCGGTCGATCACTTCCGCTATTTCGCCGGCTGCATCCGCGCCCAGGAAGGCTCGCTGTCGGAGATCGACGACAACACGATCGCCTATCACTTCCACGAACCGCTGGGCGTGGTCGGCCAGATTATCCCCTGGAATTTCCCGATCCTGATGGCGGTTTGGAAGCTGGCACCCGCTCTGGCCGCCGGCAACTGCGTGGTGCTAAAACCGGCCGAACAGACGCCCGCCTCGATCTTGGTATTGCTGGAGCTGATTCAGGATTTGCTGCCGGCCGGCGTGATTAACGTGGTCAACGGTTTCGGGGTGGAAGCCGGTAAGCCGCTGGCCTCCAACCGGCGTATCGCCAAGATCGCCTTCACCGGTGAAACCACCACCGGCCGGTTGATCATGCAGTACGCCTCGCAAAATTTGATTCCGGTCACGCTTGAATTAGGCGGTAAATCGCCCAACGTGTTCTTCGCCGATGTCTGCGCCCAGGACGACGACTTTTTCAACAAGGCCCTGGAAGGTTTCACCATGTTCGCCCTCAATCAAGGCGAGGTTTGCACTTGTCCGTCGCGGGCACTGATCCAGGAATCCGCCTACGACCGATTCATCGACCGGGCGGTCAAGCGGGTGAAAGCGGTCAAGCAGGGTCATCCGCTCGACACTGACACCATGATCGGCGCGCAGGCTTCTTCCGAGCAGATGGAAAAAATCCTGAGCTATATCGATATCGGCCGCCAGGAAGGCGCGGAATGTCTGACCGGCGGACAACGCAACGAACAGAGCGGCGAATTGAAAAACGGTTATTACGTTCAGCCGACGGTGTTTCTGGGCAACAACCGGATGCGCTTGTTCCAGGAAGAAATCTTCGGCCCGGTGTTGGCGGTTTCGACCTTCAAGAGCGAGGCTGAGGCGCTCTCTATCGCCAACGACACGCTCTACGGCTTGGGCGCGGGGGTATGGAGCCGCGATATGAATACCGCCTACCGGATGGGGCGCGGGATTAAAGCCGGTCGGGTCTGGACCAACTGCTATCACCTGTATCCGGCCCACGCCGCATTTGGCGGCTACAAGCAATCCGGTATCGGTCGGGAAACCCACAAGATGATGCTGGATCACTACCAGCAGACCAAGAATCTGTTGGTGAGCTACAGCCCGAAGGCGCTGGGTTTCTTCTAACCGCGAACCCACGAGGCCGGCTTGCCGGTCGGCCTCGCTAATCATCGAGGTGGCATCATGACGAGCGTTTCTCGCGTGCTGGCGACCGATGCGGCATTGGATTTGATCGCTCGGCTCAAGACCAAGCACGGCCCGTTGATGTTCCATCAGTCCGGCGGCTGTTGCGACGGCAGCTCGCCGATGTGCTACCCGGAAGGCGATTTGTTGGTGGGTGACAGCGACGTGCGTTTGGGCGAAATCGGCGGCTGCCCGTTTTACATGAGCGTCGCCCAGTTCGAGTACTGGCAGCACACCCAACTCATCATCGATGTCGTTCCCGGACGAGGCGGCATGTTTTCCTTGGAAGGGCCGGAAGGCGTGCGCTTCCTGACCCGTTCGCGACTGTTTACCGACGACGAATGGAAGGCGTTGTCGGGAAGTGAATAAGTCGCCGATTGCGCAAAATGATGCGTGATCCGGCCAATAAAAAGTGATTTCACCAAAGCGAGGATCAACCCCCATGCCCAAGTACCTGATCGAGCGAGAGCTGCCCGGCGCAGGCAAATTGTCCCCAGCCGACCTGAAAGCCATCTCGCAAAAATCCTGTAGCGTTCTGGAAAATTTGGGGCCGCAAATTCAGTGGGTGCAGAGCTACGTCACCGACGACAAGATTTATTGCGTCTACATCGCGCCCAATATTGACATGGTGAAGCAACACGCCGAGCAAGGTGGTTTTCCGGCCAATCGCATCTCCGAGATTAGGGCAGGCATCGATCCCACAACAGCCGAAGGCTGAACGCCGGACAACGGGCGTCGGCGCCCGTCGTTCTTCCCTTGCCTTTTCAATTCCTGACTGCTGGGCCGCAATGCCAGCGGAAGCGATGCGTCCATGAGCTACGACCTGTTTCGCCGAGGATTGAGTGCCCCGATCTGCCTGACTTGGGAGATCACCTACGCTTGCAATCTGCGTTGCGTCCACTGTTTGTCCTCATCGGGGCACCGTCGCCCCGACGAATTGACCACCGCCGAAGCCAAACGCCTGATCGACGAATGGGCGGAGATGAAGGTGTTTTACATCAACGTCGGCGGTGGCGAGCCAATGAGCCGCAAGGATTTTTTCGAGTTGATGGATTACGCGCTGGCGCGCGGGATCGGCGTCAAGTTCAGCACCAACGGTTCCTTGATCGACCGGGCGGCGGCGGCCTGGATCGCCTCGCGGGATTATCTGGACGTACAGATCAGCCTGGATGGGGCCACCGCCGAAACCAACGATCCGGTACGCGGCGAAGGCTCTTATCAACGTGCCTTGACCGCCATGACACATCTGGCGAAACAGGGCTTTCCTTTCAAGATCAACGCCACCGTTACCCGCTACAACTACCCGCAGCTCGACGAGCTGTACGCCTTGGCCCAGCAATATAAGGCCGAATTGCGCCTCACCCGGCTGCGGCCCACCGGACGCGGCGGCGCGGTCTGGCGGGACTTGCGCCCGACCCACGACCAGAATCGCGGGTTGTACGATTGGCTGTTGCAGCATCGGGACGTGCTGACCGGCGATTCGTTCTTTCACCTCTCCGCCTACGGCCAGCCGTTGGAAGGGCTGAATCTGTGCGGGGCCGGGCGGATCGTCTGTTGCGTCGATCCGGTGGGCGAGGTGTACGCTTGCCCGTTTCTGCTGGCGCCCGAATTTGCCGCTGGCAACGTCCGGCAACCGGGCGGTTTCACCGAAATCTGGCGATCCGCGCCGCTATTCGCCCACTTGCGCGATTGGCAAGTCGGCGGCGGTTGCCAGCATTGCAACGCCTACGCGCTCTGTCACGGCGGCTGTATCGCGGCCAAGCATTTCGAGGGCCGCTCGCCCGATGCACCCGATCCCGATTGCGTTTACGAATCCGCCGATCGTGTGGCGACGGCTTGAGGCCACGGTCATGAGTCCGCAACCCGATAGTCGATTCGATCTCCTGTTCGCGCCGCTGGCGTTGGGTCGCAAGACCGTGCCCAACCGCTTCGTGTTCGCCGCCCACCAGACCAACTTCGCCGTTCACAACCGGCTGAACGAGCGTCATGTCGCCTATTACGCAACGCGGGCGGCCGGCGGCGCGGGCCTGATCGTGCTGGAAGGTAGCGTGGTTCACCCCTCGGATTGGCCTTACGAGTACACGGTGTTCGGCCACGACCCCACCGTGGTGGACGGCTATCACGCGGTGGCGGAGGCTGTGCATCGGCACGGTGCGCTGGCGCTGGCGCACCTGACCCATAGCGGCATGCAGGGCAGCAGCCACTACTCCCAGTTGCCGCTGTGGGCGCCATCGCCGGTGCCGGAAGTCAACAGCCGCGAGTTGCCCCAGGCGATGGAAGCCGAAGAGATCGCCGCCGTGGTCGAGGGATTCCGCCAGGCGGCGCGCTACGCCAGCGATGGCGGTCTGGACGGAATCGAAATCAACGCTGGCCAGGACAGCCTGATCCGCCAATTCCTATCGCCGCTGACCAACCAGCGCAACGACGAGTACGGCGGTGCGCTGGAGAACCGGTTGCGTTTCGCCCGCCAGGTGATCGAAGCGGTGCGTGGCGAGGCCGGCCGCGACCTGATCGTTGGCTTGCGTCTGGTCGGCGATGAGTACGCGCCCTGGGCCGGGATCAAACCGGAAGATGCCGCCGAGATCGCCAAACATCTGGCGGATGACGGCCGGATCGATTTCATCAGCGTCACCAGCGGCAGCATCTACACCGGCCATCTCACCCGGCCCGGCCTGTATCAGCCACCCGGTTTCGCCGTCCATTTGGCCGCCCTGATCAAAGCGGCGGTGGCGCTGCCGGTGTTCTCCCAAGGCAGCATCGTCGATCCCGGCATGGCGGCGGCGCTGTTGGCCGAAGGCAAAGCCGATGCGGTGGAGATGACCCGGGCGTTGATCGCCGATCCGGAGCTGCCGGCCAAGCTGCGCCAAAACCGGATCGACGACATCCGGCCCTGCCTGCTCGCCAACCAAGATAACATCATCGGCTTGGTGCAGAACCCGCGCCTGAGTTGCGCCAACCATCCCGCCGCTGGCCACGAGGGCGAGGCCGAGTTCGCGCCGTTGATCCCGGCCCGCAATCCCCATCGGGTGCTGGTGGTGGGCGGTGGGCCGGCTGGACTGGAAGCCGCGCGGGTCGCCGCCCTGCGCGGTCACCGTGTCACCCTTTACGAGCGGAGCCAACAGCTCGGCGGCGCGATGCGGCTGGCTGCCGCTGCCCCCGGCCGCGAGCGCTTGGCGCTGGCGGTCGATTGGCTGGAAACCCAAATCCGCAAGCTGGACGTGTCGGTGCGCTTCGGCGTCGAGGCGACCGAGGCTATCGTGCGCCGGGAAGCGCCCGAGGTCGCGATCGTGGCGGTCGGTGGCAAGTCCGGGTGCCGGGCCGAGGTGCGTTACTCCGAATCGGTGCCAGTGCTCACGCCGCGCCAAGTGCTGGGTGGGGAGGTGCCGGCCTCGCCTGGCCGGGCGGTCGTGCTCGATGCCATCGGCGATCCCGTGGGGATGGGCGTGGCCGAATGGCTGGTCGAACGCGGCTGGCAAGTGGAGGTCGTCACTGGCGACATGTTCGTCGGCCAGCGGCTGACCGCCTCGCTGGAGTTGACCGCCTGGAACCAGCGTGCCGCCGCCCGAGGCATCGGTTTCCGCCCGCAGTTCGAGGTGCGCGAAGTCGCTGCCCGCAGCGTGATCGGCGTCGATCGTTTCGACCGTCGGGAAATTCGCCTTGATGAGGTCGATCTGGTCGTCGATGTCACCCCGGAAGTGCCCGATGAAACGCTTTACTTCGCTCTGAAAGCGAGTGGGTTACGGGTGATCCGGGCTGGCGACTGCGTGGCGCCCCGTTCTCTCGCCCAAGCGATTTTGGAAGGCTACCGGGCCGGCCGGGAGGCATGACATGAGCAATCGACCTCGCTTGCTGTTCACGCCGATGAAGATCGGGAGCATCACGCTCAAAAACCGGATCGTGTTCTCGGCGCACCTTACCAACTACGCCCAAGACTTCATGCCGAGCGAGCGGCATCTGTTCTATTACCGCGAGCGGGCGCGCGGCGGTGCCGGCCTGATCATCACCGAAGAGCAATCGACCCACCCGACCGATCATCCCTACGAAAAGCTGATTCACGCCTTTCATCGCCGGGTCATTCCCCATTATCGCCGGATCACGGCGGCGGTCCACGCCGAAGACGTGCCGATCCTGGCCCAGATCAACCATAACGGGGGGCAGGGCAGCGGCATGTTTACCCGGCTGCCGGCCTGGGCGCCGTCGGCGCTTGCCGATCCGCTGTTTCGCGAAGTCGCCAAGTCGGTCGAGCACGAGGATATTCTCGAAATCATCCGAGGTTACGCGCGCGTGGCCGCTTACACCCGCGAAGGCGGCTTCGACGGAGTGGAGCTGCAATGCTCCCATTCCTCCATCGTCCGCCAATTCCTGTCGCGCAACACCAATCGCCGCACCGATGAATACGGCGGCGCTCTGGAAAACCGCGCTCGGTTGCTGCGGGAGATCGTCGCCGCCATCCGCAATGAAGTCGGCCGCGATTACGTCATCAGCGTCCGGCTGTGCGGCGACGAGTTGATCCCGGCCGGCATCACCCTCGACGAGGCGGTGGCCGTGGCCCAGATTCTGGAGCAAGACGGCCAGATTGACCTGATCAATACCAGCATCGGCACCGCCACTCAAACCCTGTACATGATCGAAGCGTCGATGCGGATCCGGCCGGATTACGCGCTGTTCATCCCGTCCGCCATCCGCAAGGCGGTGCGGTTGCCGGTCATCGGTGTCGGCCGCATCAAGGATCCCATTCAGGCGGAGCGCATCCTGCAAGAAGGCCATGCCGATCTGGTGGGCATCGTGCGCGGCCAGATCGCCGATCCCGAGTTCGCCCGCAAAGCGCGGGAAAACCGGGCCGACGATATCCGCCTTTGCCTGTCCTGCAACCAGGAATGCGTGGGCCGGATGGGTCTCAACCGCTGGATGGGCTGCATCGAAAATCCGGCGACCGGCCAGGAAAAGCACTACGGGGTTGGCACCCTGCAACCCGTCGCGACCCCCAAGCGGGTGACGGTCATCGGCGGCGGTCCCGCCGGGCTCAAGGCCGCTACCGTGGCCGCCCGGCGCGGCCACCGCGTGACCCTGCTGGAGAAAGAATCGCGGTTGGGCGGGCAGGTGGTGTGGGCGGTGCGAGTTGCCAACCGGGCCGAGTTCGGCGATATCGTCCGCAACCTGCTGCACGAGGTCGAGCAACTGGGCATCGAGGTGCAAACCGGCGTCACCGCCACGGCGGAATCGGTGCTGGCCGCCAAGCCGGAAGCGGTGATCGTCGCGACTGGCGCGGTCCCCGACCGCTTCGCCATCCCCGGCAGCGACGGGCCCGGTGTCGCGGACGTGGTCGAGATCCTGTCTGGCCGGATCAAGCCGGGCCGCAAGGTGCTGATCGTGGACCGGCTGGGTTTTCACGAAGCCACCAGCGTGGCCGAGTATCTGGCCGAGCAAGGTTGCGCGGTGGAGGTGGTGACCCCAACCCTGTACGTCGGCCAGGACTTGGGGGTTACGCTCGATCTGGAGAACTGGTATCGCCAAGCTCGGCGCTTGGGTATCCGCTGTACTCCTAACCATTCGGTGCTGAGCATCGAGAACGGCGCGGTCACGGCCCTGCACAACTACAGCGGCCAGATGGTGACGTTTCCCGAGGTGGACACCGTGGTGCTGGCAACCCACCGCCGGGCCGACGATGGCTTGTACCGGGAGCTGAAAGCCGAGCGAGCGCGTGCCGACCACTTGCTGCAGCAAGTGCGCGAGGTCGATGAGCCGATGTACGAAAAACTGAAAGGCAAGGTGCCGGATCTCTATCGGATCGGCGATTGCGTGGCGCCGCGCCGGGCGCACGCCGCTATCCTCGAAGGCGAACGGGTCGGGAGGAGGGTGTAAATGGACAAAGCGTTGGCAGTCATCGCCGAAAGCCTGCACGGCGAGCTGACGCTCGCCAGC
>Ga0272412_1000309_pt1 | contig 13852 bp, 28 predicted proteins | sample WWTPWeurt_MetaT_FD_193540 | JGI IMG/M metagenome (GOLD analysis project Ga0272412, IMG submission 193540) | Metatranscriptome of activated sludge microbial communities from WWTP in Nijmegen, Gelderland, Netherland - WWTP Weurt (Metagenome... | ecosystem: Engineered > WWTP > Aerobic digester >...
CCTTTTTTTTGACTATAATTATTGCCGCTTTGACTAAGAATTTGCATCTGAAACAGATCTTTCTGCGACAGCAGCTTGATCAAAAAAATCTAACTTTTCTTTAATCCTAGAAGCCTTACCTGTAAGGTTACGCAAATAGTAAAGCTTTGCGCGACGAACAACCCCTTGTTTCAAAACATCAACTCCAGCAAGCAGAGGAGAATAAAGAGGAAATTTTCTTTCGACACCCACTCCACTACTGATTTTTCTAACGGTGAAAGTTGCGGCATAATTTGATTCATCCTTAGTTCTAGCAATTACAACACCATTAAAAGCTTGAATACGAGTACTTGAGCCCTCAGTAATTTTGTATTTAACACTAACAGTATCACCAACCTTAAATTTAGTTAACTCAAAACCACGCGATTCCTTGATTTTTTTGACTTGCTCTTGAGCAAAATCTGAAAGGATTTTTTTCATAATTTATCTTAAATTTTTATCGTCACTTGAAAATGAAACTCTCAGAATTACTGAGCCTTTTTTGCTAATTTTTCTTTTTTAGAAATTTCTACCTGCGACTTTTCTTCAACGACAATTCTGTCAACAAGTTCAATAATTGCCATTGGAGCCTTGTCACCAGTTCTAAAGCCAAACTTCATTATTCTGGTATAGCCACCATTTCTTTTGGCAACCAGTGGTCCAATCTCTTTGAACAACCTGTCAGTAATTTCTTGGTCACCTAAAATTGAAATCACCAAGCGACGATTTGCCAAAGAATCTTTTTTCGACAAAGTGATAACCTTCTCAATATATGGCCTTAACTCCTTTGCTTTTGGCAAAGTTGTTTTTATCAACTCATGTTTAAGAAGAGCTAACGACAAGTTACGCATTAGAGCTTTTCTGTGTGCGCTATTTCTGCTAAGCTTTCTACCCTTAATTCCGTGTTTCATTTTAGAACTCTTTATTTTTTAGTTTGAGTAATTCGTCCATATTTTTTGGCGGCCAGTTAATTAGCTTCATTCCAAAACCTAAACCCATTACCTTAAGATTTTCCTTTAACTCATTAAGAGATTTTCTTCCGAAATTAGCTGTTTTTAACATTTCAGCTTCACTTTTAGAAACCAAATCTCCTACATAAATAATGTTCTCATTTTTTAAACAATTGTACGAGCGAACAGAAAGCTCTAACTCATCAATTGTTCTTAGAAGATTTTTATTAAACTCAGGCTCAGAATCACTTTCCTTATAAACAGGCATATCAATCTTATTAGCGTCAAAATTGATAAATACTTGAAGCTGATCTTGTAAAATTTTAGCAGCCACCGCAAGAGCATCCCTTGGAGAGATAGTACCATTAGTATCTATTTCCATAATAAGCTTATCGAAATCGGTAATCTGCCCAACACGAGCGTTCTCAACTTTATAAGCTACTTTTTTTATAGGACTAAACATTGCATCAACCATAATGGTTCCAACCGGTCTATCATGTTTTTTACCACTCTCCGCAACAGTATAACCCTTACCGCACTCGATATTGATCTGCATATCAATTTTTGAGCCTTTATTCAGGGTGCATATCACTAAGTCTTTATTCAGAATCTCCACTCCCGACGGAACTTCAATTGATCCAGCATATACTGGGCCAACTTTATTAGAAGATAATCTTAGTATTGAAGAAGAAGCATCACCCTTAGTAATAGCTAGAGACTTGAGATTCATTATAATATCTAAAACATCTTCTTTGACACCATCAATCGCACCATATTCGTGAGTAATTCCTTCAATTTTAACAGAAGTAACTGCAAAACCATTTATTGATGATAACAAAACCCTTCTAAGAGCATTGCCAAGAGTATTACCAAAACCCCTTGCAAAAGGTTCCATGACTATCACTGATCTAGTCATACTATCGGAACCATCCTTAACAACCACAGAGTTAGGTTTTGCAAGTGAGTGCCAGCTTTCTTTTAAAATAGCCATAAATGAGAAAATCCTGATTAAAAAATTTAGAAGTAATTTAAAAAATTAAACGCGACGCCTCTTTGCCGGACGACATCCATTATGTGGATGATAAGTAATATCTTTAATTAAGGTAACATTGATACCAGCAGCTTGAATAGCACGAAGAGAGGCTTCTCTACCAACCCCAGGACCCCTAATTTCAACTAGTACATTTTGCAATCCATACTCTTTCGCAGAGTTTATAACATGCTGAGTCGCAACCTGAGCAGCATAAGGGGTTGCTTTTCTTGAGCCCTTAAAGCCATGTTTACCAGCCGAAGACCAGCAAACAACGTTACCATTTTGATCCGAAACTGAAACAATTGTATTATTAAAGCTCGCAAAAACATGAACAACACCGTTAATAATATTCTTTTTCTTCTTGCTAGTTTTTGAAATTATTTTTTTTTCGCCTGATTGAGATTTAGTTTCTGTCATATGTATTTGATTATTTAACTGCTTTTTTCTTTCCAGCAATTGCAACGCCTTTACCTTTGCGAGTTCTCGCATTGGTATGGGTTCTTTGCCCTCTGACTGGAAGTTTCTTTACATGTCTAACACCACGATAACAGCCAATATCGGCCAATCTTTTAATATCAGCTGCAACTTTTCTTCTCAGATCACCCTCAAGAACAGAACGCTCTTTTTCTAGCAAAGTTCTAACCTGAGCAACCTTTTCTTCACTTACTTGATGAGTTCGAAGCTGAAGATCAATTTTTAATTTTTGACAAATTTTTTGTGCGGTATTGCTACCAATTCCATATATGTAAGTCAAAGCGATTACAAAACGCTTTTCTTTTGGAATGTTTACACCAGCGATTCTAGCCAAGTGATTACCCTCTTTTTTTATTAATATTTATTTTTGGAAAACCTTATAAGTTGCCCCAACCAAAGCCTCAAAAACGAGGGGCGGGCTTTCTACTGCCGCGATTGGAAGAAGCAAGTTATTCTTTTTATAATAATCAATCAATGGAAAGGTTGACTCATGATAAACTTTAAGACGATTGCTTATAGCTTCCTCAGTATCGTCATTCCTATTCTCAAAGTTAACCGATTCACACTTATCACAAATACCACTTTTTTTTGGCAACTTGAAGTAACGATTATAAATCTCTCCACATCCACTACAAGAAAATCTACCCAAAACCCTTTTTTTTAGAATCTCTTCTGACACCTCAAAATTAAAAACCACATTGATATTCTTACCGATGTCAGAAAGCATCTCGTCAAGCTTGATTGCTTGTGCTATATTTCTTGGAAATCCATCAAGAATAAACCCTTTACCACAAGAATCATCGACAACTTGTTTTTTTATGATACCAATCACAACTTCATCTGGAACTAATTTTCCAGAATCCATGTAAGATTTGGCAATTTTCCCAATTTCACTTTGTTGAGACACTTCCTTGCGCAAAACTTCGCCGGTTGAAATTGTTTTGATTTCTAGCATTCTTGCAAGCATTATGGCCTGAGTACCCTTTCCAGATCCAGGAGCACCTAAGAAAATAATATTCATCCTCTTACCCTTACTCTTCTTCTTTTAGTAAGAGATCCGTATTGACTCGAGAATAAGTGCGATTGTATCTGATTTATTAAATCCATAACAACATTAACCATGATTAGAATTCCGGTACCCCCAATATGAAGCGGAATTGAATATTTTGTTACCAAAATTTCAGGTACAGAGCAAACAAATATCAGGTAAATGGCACCAAGCAAAGTTAGACGAGAGACAATTTTATCAAGATAGACTGATGTTGATGTTCCAGGTCTAACACCAAGAATAAAGCAATTACTTTTCTTCAAATTATTTGCTACATCCTCAGTACTAAAAATAATTGAAGAGTAAAAGTAAGAGAAAAACAAAATTAAAAGTGAAAAAAGTATCAAATAGACACTACCGCCTCTTTGCAAAGCAAATAACACAGAAGAGCTTCCACCCATTCCAATAAACTGGGCAATAGCAGCCGGAAACATTAGAATTGAACTCGCGAAAATTGGGGGTATAACCCCAGAAATATTAATCTTCAAAGGTAGAAAAGAAGAATCATTTATACCAGATGATTTCATCATAGATCCATTTGGATATTGAATCTTGATACGTTTGTGAGTTTTTTCAACAAAGCAAACCACCATTAAAAATGACACAAATACTATGAAGAACAACAGCATTACAAACCAAGAATAAACACCAGTCCTAGCCAAATCAAAAACTTGTATGACAGTTGATGGTAATGATGAAACAATTCCAACAAAAATTATGAGTGAAATGCCATTACCAATTCCAGAAGAAGTAATTTTTTCCCCAAACCACATCAGAATTACAGTACCTCCTACTAAACTTATACAGGTAGTCCACATGAAAATGCTAGATTCAGAGATAAATGCATTACCACCAGAATTAGAAAGTGCGTAGTAAACTCCAATCGATTGAAAAAAAGCTAAAACGATAGTTAGATAGCGAGTATACTGATTAATTTTAGCACGCCCGTACTCACCTTCCTTCTTCAAGTTCTCTAGGCCTCTATACATTGAAGTTAAAAGCTGCATGATGATCGAAGAGGTGATGTAAGGCATAATGTTTAAAGCAAAGATACTCATTCTTTCTAGAGCCCCACCAGAAAAAAGATTAATCATGCCAAACATATTGGCACCATCACCAGCAAAAAACTTTTTTAATACCTCTATATTGATGCCAGGAATAGGTACAAAGGTACCAAATCTATAAACGAGTAAAATAAATACTGTAAATAAGATCCTTTTTTTTAACTCTGAATTTGCAGCAAATGAAGACATTTCAATCAAGAGAATGATTTGGCTTTTTCTGAATATACATCAACAACAACTTTGAATTTCGCCGAAATTTCTTTTTCACTCATGATTAACTTCACTTTAGCATTCTTACACTTGATCAAACCAACTTGTTCCAGAAGTTCTTTGGTAATAGATTTTGAACCATCAAGTTTTTTACTTTCAACAAAAGTTGCAATATCACGGATATTTACTACCTCCATTTCCTCACGCAAAATATTAACAAATCCTCTTTTTGGAAGACGCATATAAACTGGTGTTTGACCACCTTCAAAACCTTTTACAGAATGATGACCAGTTCTAGCTTTCTGACCTTTAACACCGCGACCGGAAGTTTTACCCTTACCAGATCCGATACCACGACCAACTCTAATACGAGAATTTTTTTTAATTTTTGGTAAACCTTGAAGAGAAAGAGACATAACTTTTAAGCTAATGAAATTTTTACAATGTGTTCTATTTTCTTGACCATACCCAGAACTGACTGATCACAATCTACACTAGAAGAACTGCCTATTCCTCTAAGTCCAAGACCAATAAGATTACCTTTTTGTTTATCGTTAAGTTTCGACCCACCCTTAACTTGAGTTATGACAATTTTCTTATTTAAAAAAGTTTTGTTCAACATTTATTCAGACCCCTCTTTTTTTTCTTTCTCTACTTCATGATTAACCGCCAAATTTCTTCTTTTAACAATTTCAGAAATTTCCTTTGATCTTCTTTCTGCAACTATTTTAGGAGAGACCAAACCTTTAAGTGCAGCAAAAGTAGCCCCCACCATATTATATGGGTTTGAAGTTCCAACTGATTTAGCAACGATATCATGAACTCCAGCACACTCAAAAATAGCACGCATCGGACCGCCAGCGATCACTCCTGTCCCAGCTGGGGCTGACCTCAGATAAACTTTAGCCGAACAAAATCTAGCAAAAATATCATGATGAATTGTACGGCCTTCCTTTAAAGAAATTTTTGTCATAGCTTTTTTTGCTGCTTCAAAGGCCTTATTCTTAGCATCAGAAACTTCTGTCGCATTCCCTTTGCCAAAGCCAACTTTGCCATTTTTATCACCAACAACAACCAAGGCTGCAAACGACATATTTTTTCCGCCCTTTACGGTTTTAGAAACACGATTAATTGAGATCAATTTTTCTACAATTTCTGAATTTACGCCTTCTTTTTGATGACCTTTTACCTGTTTTGACATTTTAAATTTTAAATTAGTTTAGAACTGCAATCCAGCTTCACGACAAGACTCAGCAATCGTCTTAACTCGACCACTATAAGCATATGCACCTTTATCAAAAACAACTTGGCTTACACCACTCTTTAAACAAATTTTAGCGAACTCTTTACCCACTATTTTAGCCTTTTCTATACCACTGACTTTTTTATCTTCTGTAAAATTAAGAGTCGAATAAGAAACAAGAACTTTTCCATCTACATTGATTAGTTGAGCGTAGATATTCTGGTTAGATCTCGAAATAACAATTCTTGGTCTTCCTGATTTGTTATTATTAATGATAGCGTTTCTAACTCTAAATTTTCTTCTTTGATAGCTTGTGATCATATTATTTTTTCTTACCCTCTTTTCTTAGAATTTTTTTGCCAAAAACTTTTACACCCTTTCCTTTGTAAGGCTCCGGCTTCCTAAAAGAAATAATTTCTGCAGCCACTTGGCCAACCAAAATATTGTCATCTCCTGAAATAATAATTAGATTTGGCTTATCAAAAACTGCAGCAACCCCCTTAGGTAGAACATAAAAAATTTCATGACTATACCCTAAAGTTAAAATCAAAACTGATTTATCGACAGAAGCCTTATACCCTACCCCATTAATTTCTAGAATAGTTTTGAAACCAGCTTGCAATCCTAAAACAATATTTTTGATATTACTTCTATCCATACCAACAAACATTGAAATGTCAGGAACAGTTTTGTCGATTGCAAAAAGCTTAATTTTTTTATCAAACATTTCTACACCAACACCAGAACTAACTTTATATGATTTCTTAACCTTTCCAGAGTCAAGATTAATAACATCTCTATCAACTGTGATTTTGATATTATCCGGAATAACAACGGGTAATTTTCCTACGCGAGACATTTGTTTTAACTAAAATATTTTAAAAAGAACTTCACCACCAAGTTTTTTTGTTCTGGCCTCATAATCAACCATCACACCTTGAGAAGTTGAAATAACGATCATTCCTAACCCATTTTTTACCAAAGGAATTTTTGTCGCATGGCAATAAACTCTCTTTCCTGGCTTTGATATAACCTGAATCTCATTAACAACTGGATTTGAAAAATGATATTTTAGATGTATATCAAATTTTTCAAAACTACCGTCCTTTATTCTACTGTAGTTAAGAATATAACCCTCCTCTTTTAGGATACGCAAGATATCTTCTCTTAGTTGAGAGGTTGGACAGGAGATGCTTGATTTTTTGACCATATAGCCATTTTTAATTCTAGCCACAAGATCTGATACCGAATGATTAAAAGACATTTATTACTACCAACTTGATTTAATTAAACCTGGAATTTGTCCCCAAGAAGCCAATTCCCTAACTGCAATACGGGACAAACCGAATTTCCTAAGATTTCCCCTTGGTCTCCCACTTAAAGCACATCTGTTTCTATATCTAATGCGCGAACCATCACGAGACATTTCTGAAAGCCTGATTTGAGACATCAACCTTTCTTCGAATGGCAATGACTGATCCTTCGCAAGCGTAATAGCATTCTGCCTTTTAACTCTGTGAAGCTGAGATAGTTGTTTTCTATTATTATTTTTAATAATTGATGATTTTTTTGCCATATTACTTGATCGGAAAATTAAGTTTTTTTAATAAGTAAAGAGCTTCTTCTTTACTTTGAGCAGTAGTGACAACGGTAATATTCATACCAAAAACCTTTGGGATATTATCCAGATCTACCTCAAGAAATATATTGTGCTCTTTTACACCGAACGAATAATGATGACTTTGATTAAAACCTTTGGAAGATAGCCCTCTAAAGTCCCTGATTCTAGGAAGAGCAATATTAGTTAACCTATCCAAAAACTCATACATTTTTTTGCCTCTAAGGGTAACTCTACACCCGATTGGTAGATCCTTTCTCAGTTTAAAAGTAGAGATTGCTTTACGAGATTTAGTCAAAACCGCTTTCTGTCCAGCAATATTTGAAACTTGCGTTGCTAGGTAGGCTAAAAATTTATTGTCACTATCTGCAGCCTTAATACCAACATTAAGACTAATCATCTTCAGTCTTGGTATTGCCATATCATTTTTATATAGAAACTTCCCTTTCAGGTCAGCAATAGAATCTTTGTAAAGTTTTTCAGTTATGGTTTGCATTGTTTATACAATTTTTTTTCCAGATTTTTTTGAAATACGACTTTTTCTGGTAAAAATCTTTCCTTCACCAGATTCAGTCACAAATTTAATTTTTACTGCCTTACCGTCTTCAACATGAGAAATATTGGAAACATGAATCGGCTTCTCAACTTTAATAATTTGTCCCGGAGTAGACGATGTCGGTTTTTTATGAACAGTTGCAACATTCGCCCCTTCTACAATTACTTTTGTTGCAGACAAGGAAACGATCCTTCCTACTCTCCCCTTACTAGATCCAGAAATAACAATAACCTGGTCGCCTTTCTTAAATTTTTGGGCCATTATCTACAAAACCTCCGAAGCTAATGATGCGATTTTTAAAAAATTTTGCTGTCTTACTTCACGTGCCACAGGACCAAAAACACGAGTTGCAAGAGGCTCTCCATCTTTATCTACAAGAACCACGGCGTTATCATCAAACTTAACAAAACTACCGTCAGCTCTAACAATTTTGCTCTTCGTACGGACTACAACACCTTTTGCCACTTGCCCTTTTTTTACTTTTGAACCTGGAATAACACTAGTAATTGATAAAACAATAACAGTACCAATTCCTGTAATCATGTGGTCGGAACCACCTAAAACTTTAATACATCTAGCAGACTTAGCCCCTGAGTTATCAGCCACAACTAGATTTGTTTGCATTTGAATCATTATAAAATCCCTAAATTAATTAACCTTAATAGTCCATCTCTTAGTCTTAGAAAGAGGTCTTGAGCTGACAATTTCAACCTCATCACCAACATTCACTTTCTTACCCCGAGAATCTACCAAGTATTTTTGATGAACGGTAATATATTTACCGTAGCGCGGATGTTTTTTAGATGTAGTTGAAAGAACTTTAAAAGTTTTCTCATCAATGATATTTAGAACTGTAACTTTCATTATTCGACAGCAGTTTTGATGTTGTTAAGCATAGTAAAGAGTCGTGCAACTTCCTTTTTTTTATTTTTATAGTCCTTTATAATAACTTCCTCTCCCAATGAAGCTTTCATTCTCATCATCAAAAGATCTTTTTTAAGAATAGCTATATTTGACAGAGTTATTTTTTTATCTTCCTTTTTCATGGTCTAGTTCTGATTAACAATTTTGGTTTTAAATGGCAGCTTTGCAGCAGCTTTTTGTAAAGAAACCAGAGCTGACTCTGCATCAATTCCGTCAATTTCAAAAATAATGCGACCTGGCTTGATCTTAGCAATATAGTATTCAACGTTACCTTTCCCACTACCCATCCTAACTTCAGCTGGCTTCTGAGTAACTGGAGTATGAGGAAAAACCATAATCCATAACTTTCCAGCACGCTTCATGTAACGAGTAATAACTTTTCTGGCAGACTCAATTTGTTTTGAAGTTAATTTACCTGGTTCAAGAGCCTTAAGGCCACAAGATCCAAACTTAAGGCTATTGCCATTAGCAGCGGTTCCAAGAATTTTCTTTCCGCCTTTCTGAGCTTTTCTATATTTTGTCTTTGCTGGAACTAGCATTTTTAAACTTTAGTTATTTGCTGTTTTTGACTTCTTTTCAATGAAGCCTTTATAAATCCACACCTTTACGCCAATTACGCCGTAAGTTGTATAAGCATTCGCAATGGCATAATCGACATTACAACGCAGGGTATGCAGAGGAACAGATCCTTCTTTATACCATTCTGTTCTGGCAATTTCAGCTCCACCCAATCTTCCTGAACAGCTTACTTTAATCCCAAGAGCACCGCTTTTCATAGCCGATTGCATAGATTTTTTCATTACTTTCTTGAAAGCAGCACGTCCTTCTAATTGCTTTGCAATACTTTGGGCAACTAGTGAAGAGTTTGTATCAGGCTTATCAATCTCAACAATTTTTACATCAACCTTGCAAGCAGCAATCTTCTCAACAGCCTGATTGATTTTTTCGATATCCAAACCCTTCTTTCCAATAAGAACACCAGGTTTAGAAGTTTTAATGATTAAGTGAATTTTATCAGAAGTTCTTTCAATAACAACACTCCCAATACCACAATGAGAATAGTTCTTTTTGATAAAACTTCTTATAGTTACGTCATTAATTAGCTTTTTGGCGTAGTTTTTTTGATCGTACCAAACCGACTCCCAGTTTTTACTGTTGAGTAATCTAAAACCTACCGGATTAACCTTTTGACCCACTGCGTACTCCCTTTTTTATTTTTTTGCCACTTTTTTTTCCGACTGCTTCTCAGCCAAAATGACACGGATATTACTAAAAGTTTTTATAATTGCACTTGACTTACCTCTACCTCTAGCTGCAAATCTACGAAGCGCGAAAGCGCGCCCAACGGCAACTTCTTTCACGTATAGGTTATCAACATCCATAGCATGGTTATTTTCGGCATTGGACATCGCTGAATAAACAAGAGCTCTAACCACTGAAGAAATTTTTAGTTTAGAAAATTGTAAAAGTTTTAAAGCTTCTGCAACAGGCAGGCCTGCAATACTTTTGGTTACTTTCATAACCTTTAGCGGACTTGATTTTACTGAGCTTAGATAAGCTACTGCTAATTTTTGTGTCATGATATTATGATTTTGTAACTTTTTTATCACCACCGTGACCATAGAAAGTTCTGGTTAAAGCAAATTCACCAAATTTATGTCCAACCATTCCTTCGGTAACTGAGATGGAGACAAATTTCTTACCATTATGTACTGCAAAATTAACTCCCACAAACTGTGGCAATATAGTTGATCTTCTGGACCAAGTTTTAATTACCTGTTTCTTAGAAGAATTGAGATAGTCCCTTGCCTTTTTAAGCAAGTAACCATCTACAAAAGGGACTTTCCACGTTGATCTAGGCATAATTATTTATCTTTTCGTGATTTAACAATAAAGCGATTTGAAGGTTTGCTCTTTTTTCTAGTTTTCTTACCCTTGGCAGATTTACCTGTTGGAGAAACTGGGTGTCTACCACCAGAAGTTTTTCCCTCACCACCACCATGCGGGTGATCAACTGGATTCATTACAACACCCCGGACAGTTGGTCTAATTCCAAGCCATCTTGATCTGCCGGCTTTACCAATTGAAATGTTTTTATTGTCTAAATTTGAAACTGATCCTATAGTGCCCATGCATTCAAGTAAGAATAATCTGATTTCTCCAGACTGAACTTTAACAAGAGCATATCCACCATCTTTTCCAACCAGCTGAGCATAAGTACCAGCAGATCTAGATACAGCTCCTCCGCATCCTGGCTTCAATTCAATATTGTGAATAATAGATCCAATCGGAATTACAGAAAGAGGCATTGCATTACCAACCTTAACATCAATCAAGTTTTTTGATGACATGATCTTATCCCCTACAGCAAGCTTATGAGGTGCAATGATGTATGAAAAAATTCCGTCACTATATTTTAACAAAGCAATGAAAGCTGTACGGTTCGGATCATATTCAATTCTCTCCACCACAGCTTCGACATCAAATTTATCTCTTTTAAAATCAATAACTCTGAAAGATTTTTTATGACCACCAGATTTGTGCCTAACAGTAATGTGACCGATATTATTGCGTCCGGCATCTTCACTAACTTTAGTAGTAAGAATTTTTAAAGGAGAACCCTTCCACAATTCACTTCTATCAATGGTTATAAGCTGCCTTAAAGATGGAGTTATAGCTTTGTAATTCTTGAGAGCCATGTTTTTAAGAACCGAAATTAATTAATTGACCTTCCTTTAGGGTAACAATGGCTTTCTTATAAGAGCCCCTAGTACCTTTAACGCCTTTGAAATTTTTTACTTTGGACTTTGTATTGACAACGTTTACTTTTTCAACCTCAGCTCCAAAGGCTTTTTTAACAAGCGATGCAATTTGATCCTTATCACAACTCGAATCGACACAAAAATGATATTTCCCATCAGCGAGCTGTTTGTTTGATTTTTCAGTATAGATCAAACCTTTGATCTTGTCATAATTTAATAAAGAAGCCATTATACCAACACTCCTAAGATTTTATTTTCAAAAATACTGCTATCAAATACGACATTTTCAAAACTTAGAATATCGTAAACATTTATGGCTTTAACATCTAAGGCTTTGACATTCTTTAAATTTCTAACCGACTTGATAAGAGCCACATTATCACCATTGTGAACTATCAAAGCGCTAAAACAGTTATTTCTTTCTAAGGCGACTTTGACCTTAGAAGTTTTAATCCCCGATCCAAAATTAGAGAAAAGTACAACTTTATCTTCTCTTAACTTCATTCTCAAAGCATCAGCCACAGCTTTCTTAACAATTTTTTTAGGCATTGAAAAATCGAAAGATCTTGGCATTGGACCATGACAAGTTCTGCCTCCAACGAATTGTACAGATCTTTTACTACCTTGACGAGCATTACCGGTACCTTTTTGCTTAAAAGGCTTCGCAGTTGTACCAGAAATTTCGGCCATAGTCTTGGTCTTCGCAGATCCAGCTCTTTTTCTAGCAAGCTGCCATCTAATTACGTAAGCCACTGATTTTGCACTTTCTATTTCAAGATTACTTGCGATATCAACCTTCTCAGAACTTATTCCGCCCTCAGAAAAATCTATCGTTTTAATAGTTAAAGAAGTCATAATATTTTAGAAGTTTTGAACAATTTTAAGAATTACATCACTACCAGCACTACCAGGAACAGCGCCTTTGACAGCAACAATAGATTTTTCTTTATCAATCATAATAACTTCAAGATTTTTAACAGTAACGTTATCAACACCCATATGTCCGGCCATTTTTTTACCTCTAAAAGTTTTGCCAGGATCTTGTCTCTGACCCGTTGAACCGTGAGAACGATGAGAAACCGAAACGCCATGAGAGGCTTCTAAACCACGGAAATTCCATCTTTTCATTACACCGGCAAAACCTTTTCCGATTGTAGAGCCCCCAATACTAATTCTATCACCCTCCTTCAAAATAGAATCGATGGTAATTGAATCACCAACTTTTAATTCCAAACCCTTTCTAACTTGTGATCCACGAATCTTATTAAAAAGAGGAACTGTTTTTTTGTTAAAAATTCCAGCTACTGATTTTGAAAGCTTTTTAGGAGTAATAGCTTTTTCGAAAGCTACTAACAAACTATCAAACTCTCTGTCTTCATTAACTTTTAATTCAAGCACGCAATTTTCATAAATCTGCACCATAGTTAAAGGAACGGACACACCGTTGTCTTTAAAGATGTGTGACATGCCGATTTTTTTTCCGACTAATTCTAACATCTAATTACTTTGCTCCGTTGATTGCGATTTTAATATTCACGCCAGCAGAAAGATTTAACTTCATCAGAGCATCTACAGTTTGAGCTGTTGGAGAGATGATTAGTAATCTTTTTGAAGATCTTATTTCAAATTGTTCACGAGAATCTTTGTCCACATGAGGACCTCTTATGACACAAAACTTTTGAATCTTGGTTGGTAGTGGAATTGGTCCTTTGATGCCAGCACCAGTTCTTCTAACAGTTCCTATGATCTCATTCATTGCCTTACTCAGCACAAGATGATCAAAAGACTCAAGAGTAATTTTAATGCTCTCTTTATTTTTCATGGATTCCTATTTAATAATCTTAGCAACAACTCCAGCTCCAACAGTTCTGCCGCCTTCGCGGATAGCAAAACGAAGACCTTCTTCCATGGCAATTGGAGCAATTAGTTCAACGTTAAGTTTAACATTGTCG
>Ga0272412_1000316_pt1 | contig 13747 bp, 12 predicted proteins | sample WWTPWeurt_MetaT_FD_193540 | JGI IMG/M metagenome (GOLD analysis project Ga0272412, IMG submission 193540) | Metatranscriptome of activated sludge microbial communities from WWTP in Nijmegen, Gelderland, Netherland - WWTP Weurt (Metagenome... | ecosystem: Engineered > WWTP > Aerobic digester >...
CCGGGATAGACGACGAACTTGCGCGCGGGGGCCAGGTCTTCACAGGCGGCATGAAAGCCGCGTTCGACTATTGGATTGAGGCTGCGCTGGATTTCGACCGCCCACAGGCTGTTGTCCGGCCAGGCCAGCAGCAAGTCGATTTCGGCACCGCCGCTGGTGCGATAGAAGTAACCTTGTGCCTTGCCGGCGGCGGCGATGAGCAGGTTTTCGACGACCATGCATTGCCAGCTTTGCCCGACCACCGGATGTGCCAGCAGGGTTTCCTTCTCGGGGATGGCTAGCAGGGCATGGACCAGGCCGCTGTCGCGCACATACACTTTGGGCGATTTGACCAGACGCTTGCCCAGGTTGGCATGCCAGGCGGGCAGACGGCGCACGAGGTACAAGTCCGCCAACAGGTCGAGATACGCCGCAGCGGTCTTGGCGTCTACGCCCAGGTTGCGCGCGAATTGGGCGATGTTGAGCAGGCCGCCCTGATGATGGGCCAGCATGCCCCAGAAGCGACGCAGGGTTTCGGCGGCGATGCGTGGCCCGAACTGTGGAATATCGCGCTCCAGATAGGTGCGGATGAAATCCTGGCGCCATCGCAGGCTGCGGGCTGCATTGGCCGCGAGCAGGCTGTCCGGAAACCCACCGCGTAGCCAGAGTTCATCGGTTGGCAGATTGGGTGTTTCCAGTACGCTGAAAGGCGCCAGTTCAAGAGATCTGATGCGTCCGGCCAGGCTTTCGCCTGACTGCTTGAGCAGATCAGGCGACGCGGACCCCAGCAGCAGATATTGACCGGTTGTGCGACCTGCTCGCCGAGCGCGGTCGATTAATCCGCGCAGTACCGGAAACAACCCGGGGGCGCGATGCACTTCGTCGATGATGACCAGCTTGTCTTGATGGTCTGCCAGGTAGAGCTCGGGTTGGGCGAGCTTGGCGCGGTCCTGTTCCGACTCGAGATCAAGATAGAGTGCGTTGATCTGGCGGCCGATTTCCAGGGCCAGCGTGGTTTTCCCGACCTGGCGTGGCCCAAGCAGCGCCACCGCAGGGGTGTAGTCGACTGCGGCCTTGAGTTCGCTAGCCAGTGTTCGCTTCATCATGCTTGCAGTTGTGGAACTTGGGTGCATTGATTGCAAGGCTTGAATAGGGAAGCGAGAACAGTACAGGTAACTTCCTCGCCAGCTCTCGCACTTCCCCGGCGTTGCGTCGGGCGATACGCTGTTGATTGCCGCTGAAGGCGTTTGCAGCGGCATGCCCTTCGCCGCATGCGACAAAGTCGATCAAGTGTCTAGAGCGCAATGGCGCTGCCGGCGAGGTGGTCTGGTCTTCAATTCAGCGGTGGGCAAGGTCGATGGAATTCAGTACAGCCGTGTGGTGCCTTTCCCCAATTGTTCCACCAGGTCATGCGGAGGGCTGCCGAACGGCAAAGACTGACAAGCCGGGATCCTCTGCCCTAAAACCGCGTCTACTCGCCGAGATAGGCGGCTCTGACTTTCGGATCAGCGAGGAGTCTGGATGATTCGTCGGTCAGTGTGATCTCGCCGCTTTCCATGACGTAACCGCGCTGACTGACTTCCAGCGCCAGCTTGGCGTTTTGCTCGATCAGGAGGATGGTCATTCCCTGGCTGGCTACGGTGCGGATCACCTCGAAAATTTTCTGCACCATGATCGGCGCCAGGCCCATCGACGGTTCGTCAAGCAGCATCAGCTTCGGCTGGCTCATCAGTGCCCGACCTATCGCCAGCATCTGTTGTTCGCCGCCCGACAGGGTTCCGGCGACCTGCTGCGCCCGTTCGGCAAGGCGAGGAAAAAGGCCGAGAACGTGTTCAAGATCGCGTCCGACCGCCTGCCTGTCGTGCCGGCTGAAGGCTCCCATGCGCAGGTTCTCGCTCGTCGTCATGCGCGGGAAGACGCCTCGCCCCTCAGGGACAAGTGCGATGCCCTCCGCTACCAATTGATGCGCCGGCAGCGCGAGAAGCTCTTTGCCGCGGTAGCGGATATTTCCGCCGACCGGAGTGAGCAGTCGGGCCAGCGCGCGCAGCGTGCTGCTCTTGCCGGCGCCGTTGGCGCCGATCAGCGCAACCATCTCGCCTTCACCGACATGAAAGGAAATCCCGCGCACGGCTTGAATTCCACCGTAGGAAACGCGCAACCCGTTGACTTCAAGCATATCTGATCCGTTTTCCTCAGGCGAGCGAACCGCCGAGATAAGCCTCGATGACGCGCGGATCTCGCTGCACGACCGAAGGCACGTCCTCGCAGATCTTCTCGCCATAGTCGAGCACGGCCACTCTGCCGCACAGACCCATGACCAGTTTGACATCGTGTTCGATCAGCAGGACGGTCACTCCATCCCGGCAGATCCCCTCGACAAGCACGCGCAGGGCGTCGGTTTCCGTCCCGTTCATTCCGGCAGCAGGCTCATCAAGGGCCAGCAGCTTCGGCTCGGTGGCGAGCGCACGGGCAATTTCAAGGCGACGCTGATCCCCATAGGACAGATTCTTGGCGTAGTCGTGTGCTCTTTCGTGGATGCCGACGTAGTGCAGCAGCTCTTCGGAGCGGCGGGTGATCGCCGCTTCTTCGGCGCGTGTCGCCGAGTTGCGGGCAATTGCCCCCAGGACTCCGGCACGCGTCCGCAGATGGCGGCCGACCATGACGTTTTCGAGGGCTGTCATGTTGCCGAACAGACGAATATTCTGGAAGGTCCGCGCTATCCCGACTTCCGCTGCCTTGTGCGGGGCGTCGGCGGCGAGCCGTGCGCCGTCGAAAACGAAGTGGCCGCTTTCGTTCCTGTACAGACCGGTCAGGCAGTTGAAGAAGGTGGTCTTGCCGGCGCCGTTCGGGCCGATCAGTCCATATATCTCGCCCCGTCGAATCGTCAGGGAAACGTCGTGCAGCGCCTTGACGCCCCCGAAATGCTTGGCTACAGCATGCGCTTCGAGAAGAATCTGCTGATCGGCCATGGTCAACCCGCGCTCTCGGACAACTCCCGCCGGCGTTGTGGCGATGGCCACAGACCCGCTGGGCGAAAACGCATGACAAGAACCAACGCCAGACCGAAGACGAGCATTCGAAGACTCTCCGGATCGACGATCATGCGCCCGAAGACCATCTTTTGCAGAGGTTCTATCCCGTAGCGCAAGGCTTCCGGCAGCGCGGTCAGGAGCACCGCGCCGAGGATTACGCCAGGAATGTGTCCCATGCCGCCCAGGACAACCATGGCCAAGATGGTGATCGACTCCATCAGCGAAAAGCTTTCCGGGCTGACGAAGCCCTGCATGGCGGAGAAGACACCTCCGGCGATGCCGCCGAACGACGCGCCCATGGCGAAAGCCAGCAGTTTGATATTGCGTGTGTTGATTCCACAGGCCTTGGCGGCAACCTCGTCTTCGCGAATCGCTTGCCAGGCACGGCCGATGCGGGAATCCTGCAAGCGGATATTGACCACGATAACCAGAATGGCCAAGGCAACGAGCAGGAAATAGTACTTTTGTGGTCCGCTCAGCGTCAGACCCAGGAATGTGCTGTCTTGCGAAAACGAGAAGTCGCCTATCCTGATCGGGTCGATCAGCGTAATTCCCTGCGCGCCGTTGGTAATGTTGATCGGTGCATTCAGGTTGTTCATGAAAATGCGGATGATCTCGCCGAATCCGAGCGTAACGATCGCCAGATAGTCGCCGCGCAATTTCAGAGTGGGTGCCCCGAGCAGCACGCCGAAGATGCATGCGAGAGCGGCTCCGCAGGGCAGGATGACCCAGAAGGGCAGGTGGATGGCAAAATGCGGCGAGGCGAGCAGGGCATACGCGTAGGCTCCGACCGCATAGAAAGCGACGTAGCCAAGATCGAGCAAACCGGCATAGCCGACGACGATATTCAGACCGAGCGCGAGAAAAACATAAAGAATGGCAAAATTGGCGATGCACACCCAGGCCTGCCCGCCGAGAGCGGCAACGAATGGTACGAGAAGGAGCACGACCGCGATGACCAGCAGAGCCAGCCAATGTCGTTGCCGTGCCAAGGACTTGCCGATCGCAGTGCTCATGCGCGGTCTCCTGTCCGCTCACCAAAAAGACCCGATGGGCGAAACATCAGAACGATGATGAGGACAATGAATGCAAAAATATCCTGATAGTGACTTCCCAGGAAATCACCCGTGAGATCGCCGATGTAGCCGGCGCCGAGCGCCTCGATCACACCGAGCAGCAAACCACCCGCCATCGCTCCGGCGAGATTGCCGATCCCTCCGAGAACGGCCGCTGTGAACGCCTTCAGGCCGAGCATGAAGCCCATCTGGTAATGCGCTATCTCGTAGTACGAGCCGACCATGCAGCCAGCGATGGCTCCCAGAGCAGATCCGATGACGAAGGCCATGGCAATCACGCGGTTGATATCCACCCCCATCAGTGACGCAACCTGCGGGTTCTGGGCCGTCGCGCGCATGGCCATGCCGATGCGCATCCGGTGCACCAGGTAGATCAGGCCGAGCATCATGAGCGCGGCAAGGAAAACGATCGAGACCTGTACGTTGGTGAAACTCGCTCCGGCCAACTCGAAAATCTGTTTGTCGATCATCGGCGGGAAAGTAATGTAATTCCGGCCCCAGATAATCATCGCGACATTCTGCAGGACAATCGACATGCCGATCGCCGTAATCAGCGGCGTCAGCCTTGGTGCGTGGCGGAGCGGGCGATAAGCGACACGTTCGAGTGCCCAGCCCAGCACCATGCAGACGAGCGTCGAAACGACAAGTCCGATGCCAAGCACCAGCAAGGGCGGCATGCCCGAACCGGCGAGCGAAACAATGACCGTGAAGGCGACCATCGTGCCGATCATGACCACCTCGCCATGCGCGAAGTTGATCAGCCCGATGATGCCGTAGACCATCGTGTAACCCAGAGCAACGAGGGCATAGACAGCACCCAGCGTGACGCCGTTGATCAGTTGCTGGATGAGAGTATCCATGGTCAGACTTTCCGCACCAGGTTATAGCGTGGTGTGTCTTCTGCCCCGGCGGCAGGCTTGCCGGGACTCGCGCTGGACGACCGCGACGGCCATGCCATAGGAAGGCAAGTTACACAGCGGAGCAGCGAAAGCAACGGGGCACAGCAGCCAGGCTGCCGTACCCCGCGCCGTGAGGCTTGCTCAGCCTCGCTTGCTCAATCTACTTCTTGGCTTCCGGTGCCGGTGCCGGGGCCGGTGCTGGTGCCGGGGCCGGTGCTGCGGTCGGCGCTGCTGCTGCGGCCGCCGTTCCGCCTTCGGTCTTCAGGGTGACCAGCTTGCCGTCCTTGATCTCAAAGACGGTGATGGCACCGTTCTTGATGTCGCCCTTCTCGTCAAACACGATCTTGCCGGTGACCCCGTCATAGGCGGTCTTGCTCACTTCAGCCAGATACTTGGCCGGATCGACCGAATTGGCGCGCTTCATCGAGTCGATCAGCACCATCACGGCATCGTAGCTGTACGGCGAATAGATCTGGATCTGGCCATACTTCTTCGTGAAATCTTCGACGAACTTCTGGCCGTTCGGCAGCTTGTCGACCGGCAGTCCGGCCTGCGTGCAGATCACGCCTTCGGATGCAGATCCGGCCAGCTTGATCAGCTCCGGCGAGCAGCCGCCGTCACCGGTGGTGAACTTGGCCTTGATGCCCAATTCCTTCATTTGCTTCAGCATCGGTCCGCCGACAGCATCCATTCCACCGAGAAAGATCACGTCCGGATTCTTGGCCTTGATCTTGGTCAGAATGGCTTTGAAATCAGTCGCCTTGTCATTTGTGAATTCACGTGCGACGATGGTTGCACCACTCTCCTTGGCGGCCTTTTCGACCTCATCCGCCAGACCCTGACCATAGGCGGTACGGTCATCAATGATCGCGATCTTCTTGGCGCCCATATCCTTGGCGGCGTAGGTACCGACCACCGAGCCCTGCTGAACGTCGTTCGCCATTACTCTGAAGGCGGTCTTGAAGCCTTGCTGCGTATACTTCGGATTGGTTGCGGAAGGAGAGATCTGCGGCAAACCTGCCTGATGGTAGATCGCCGAGGCAGGGATCGTCGTTCCCGAGTTCAGGTGGCCAACGACGCCCACCACCTTGGCATCGACCAGTTTCTGCGCGACGACAGTGCCCGTCTTCGGATCAGCCTGATCGTCCTCGCCAAGCAGTTCAAACTTGGCGACCTTGCCGTCAATCTCGATTTTCTTGGCATTGGCGTCGTCAACCGCGAGGCGTGCGCCGTTTTCGTTGTCCTTGCCGAGGTGGGCGATGGGGCCGGTCAGCGGTGCGACGTGACCGATCTTGACGACCATCTCGGGCTTGGGTGCGGGCGCCGCTGCTGCTGGCGCAGGCGCAGGGGCTGCAGCTTTCGGCTCCTCCTTCTTGCCACAGCCAATCACTGCCAGTGAAGCAGCCAGAACGACAAGTACACCGGGAATACGTACATGGTTCATGAGTTTTACCTCCAATGTTGTGGTTTTACCGGGATCGCGAACAGGCGATTGTCCAAGCACATCATGGCCTTGTCAACATGCGCGTGCTTTTCGCTTCGGCCTGACGCCCGGTCGACAGCCGTGAAAAACAAAAACCGGCCCAAGGCCGGTCTGCCCGCTGCGCCGAAGATCACTTCAGGCTGAGGATCCATTTGACCAGTTTGGTGGCCTCCTCGGGCTTCACGGAAGCATTCGGCGGCATCGGTACCTGGCCCCAAACACCCTTGCCGCCCTTGATCACTTTCTCTGCCAGCATCGCCTCATCCTTGGCTGTATATTTCTTGGCGACATCCTTGTATGCCGGGCCAACCAGCTTCTTGTCGACCGCGTGACACGACAGGCAGTTCTTTGACTTGGCCAAGGCTTCATCAGCCTGGGCGACGCCGGCAGACAGAATGCCGGCCGCAGCCAGCAGGCACACGTGGATCGCTTTCATGCTCTTACTCCGTTCGGATTGGTGGGTTGAAACACGCGGATAGTATTTCACTTCGGCCAAGTTGGGAAGACCGTTGATGGGCGCAGCCGAAGGCGCACAGCAACGTCCGGTAAACGCAGCTGCGACAAGGCTCGTTGACGCTCCGGCCAGGCGTGCTACCGGCGTAAAGCGCCGTGCAGCAGCCCGACTCGGCCTTGGCCAGCGCCGGTCAGCGCGCCCGGATCTGGTCGACATTGCGGACGGCACCGGTTGCGGCCGAGGTTGCCAGCAGGGCATAGACCTGCAAGGCGCGTGAAACGACGCGTTGACGGGCGATCGCCGGCTGCCAGGCGGACTTGCCGCGGGCCAGCATCGTCGTGTGGCGGGCAGCCAGCTCGTCCTCGTCGACCGCCAGGTGAATGCGTCGTTGTGGGATGTCGATTTCGATCACATCGCCGTCAACAACCAGACCCAGGGTTCCACCTTCGGCAGCCTCCGGCGAGACATGTCCGATCGACAGGCCGGACGTTCCGCCGGAAAAGCGGCCATCGGTAAGCAAGGCGCAGGCCTTGCCCAGCCCTTTCGCCTTGAGGTAGGACGTTGGATAGAGCATTTCCTGCATACCCGGCCCGCCCTTCGGACCCTCATAGCGAATGACGACCACTTCTCCCGCCTTCACCTGATCGCTGAGGATGGCTTGCACGGCGTCGTCCTGACTCTCGAAGACACGTGCGATGCCGCGGAAGATCCAGATGCTTTCGTCCACACCGGCGGTCTTGACGATGCAGCCATCGCGCGCAATATTGCCATAGAGGACAGCGAGACCGCCCTCGGTGGAATAGGCATTGGCCTGATTGCGGATGCACCCGCGAACGCGGTCGACATCCAGCGCCGGGTAATGCCTGCTTTGCGAAAAGGCTGTCTGCGTCGGGATACCTCCCGGTGCCGCCGTGAAGAAATCGATGACTTGCCGATCTTGCGCGCGCAACACATCCCAGGTATCGATCGCTTCGCCCAGACTGGCCGCGTGCACCGTCGGAACATCACGATGAATCAATCCGGCGCGCTCGAGTTCACCGAGCAGGGCGAAGATACCGCCGGCGCGGTGGACGTCTTCGATATGATAATCGGCCGTCGCCGGGGCGACCTTGGCCAGGCAGGGGACACGGCGCGAGATGCGGTCGATGTCCTGCATGGTGAAGTCGACACCGGCTTCGCGCGCTGCCGCGAGGATATGCAGAACGGTATTTGTCGAGCCGCCCATCGCGACGTCCAGCGCCATGGCGTTCTCGAAAGCGGCGAAGCTGCCGATCGTACGCGGCAACACCGAAGCATCCCCTTCCTCGTAGTAGCGCCGGCAAAGCGTGACGATGCGCTGACCTGCCTGGGCAAACAGGTTTCTCCGCTTGGCATGGGTCGCCAGAAGCGTTCCGTTGCCAGGCAGGGAGAAACCCAGCGCTTCAGTCAGGCAGTTCATCGAATTGGCGGTAAACATGCCCGAGCACGAGCCGCAGGTCGGGCAGGCGGAGCGTTCGAACGCGTCTACCTCCTCGTCCGAACAGCCGGCGTCGCCCCCCTTGACCATTGCGTCGACGAGGTCGACAGCAATCACCTTGTCCCCCCATTTGACCTTGCCGGCTTCCATCGGGCCGCCCGAAACGAAGATCGTCGGGATGTTTACCCGCAGCGCAGCCATCAGCATCCCCGGTGTGATCTTGTCGCAGTTCGAAATGCATACCATCGCGTCGGCGCAGTGGGCGTTGACCATGTATTCCACGGCGTCGGCGATCAGTTCGCGCGACGGCAGCGAGTAAAGCATGCCGTCGTGTCCCATCGCAATCCCGTCGTCTATGGCAATGGTATTGAATTCCTTGGCGATGCCTCCGGCCGCCTCGATTTCGCGCCCGACGAGCTGACCGAGATCCTTGAGGTGTACGTGCCCCGGAACAAACTGGGTGAATGAGTTGACCACGGCGATGATCGGCTTCCCGAAGTCGCCGTCCTTCACTCCGGTGGCGCGCCAGAGCGCGCGTGCGCCGGCCATGTTGCGGCCATGGGTGGATGTACGGGAACGATAGGGTGGCATGACAGATCTCCAGACGAGCGCGCTTGAGGGTGGCAAGGCTATAATCGAGATTCTATCCGAAAGCTCCGAGGTGTTCCTGGCGTGCTGATTCATCCTCAGTTCGATCCTGTCGCGCTGTCGCTTGGCCCGTTGAAGGTGCACTGGTACGGGCTGATGTATCTGCTCGCGTTTGCCCAGTTCTGGTGGCTCGGCCGTCGACGCATCGTTGCGCAAGCTGCGGTGACCAGCCAGGGGTGGACGCTCCAGCAGCTTGACGATCTGCTCTTCTACGGCGTCCTCGGAGTCGTCATCGGCGGCCGCCTGGGGCAGGTCCTGTTTTACGAGCCAGGCTATTACCTCAGCCAGCCGCTGGAGGTCTTCGCCTTGTGGAAGGGGGGCATGTCGTTTCATGGTGGCTTCCTCGGCGTCCTCGCCGCGATGGCTTTGTACGCGCGCAAGAGCGGCAGAGTGTGGAGTGAAATCACCGACTTCATTGCCCCGCTCGTTCCGCTTGGCCTTGCCTGTGGTCGAGTCGGCAACTTCATCAACGGCGAATTGTGGGGCAGGGTGGCTGATCCGGCTCTGCCCTGGGCAATGGTCTTCCCGGCCGTCGATCAGTTGCCGCGTCACCCCTCGCAGCTTTATCAGGCGGGTCTTGAAGGACTTGCGCTGTTCGTCGTTCTCTGGCTGTATGCCCGACGAGTTCGGCCGCGCGGTGCGGTTTCGGCGGTGTTCCTGATCGGTTACGGGGGTCTTCGCTGGCTGGCCGAGTATTTTCGCGCACCCGATGCCGGAATCTTCGGGTTTTCGCATGCGGTCAGCATGGGGCAGTGGCTGTCACTGCCGATGATCCTGGTTGGACTCGTTTTTGTCGTCCTCGCGCATCGTCGCAGCGCCTGAGTAGGCCGGCGCGCCCACGCGCGGGACAGAGGAGAAAGAAATGCCTGCAGGAATTGTTACCCGGGGGCTGCGCAAGGTTCGCACGCTGCTCGCCGATGGGAGCGGTTTGCGTCGTCTGGAAGGGAAGGAACTGGCGCGCACATGCGATCTGCTGCACGAATGCGCCTCGGCGCTTGGTGGCGAGGTGTCGGCCAGGCAACGTGCCGTTCGCTTGGCCGACACCTACCTGCGTTTGGATGACGAGGGGCGCCGCAGCTTTCTGCGCCTGATCGCCACTGAGTTCGGGCCCGATCCGGAGCACGTGGCCCAGGCGCATGCCGACTACTTGGCGGCGATCGGCAGCGACGCGCAATGGACCGCCGAATCGAAGCTGCGCAATGCCATGCGTTCGTCCAGGCTACGCATCCTCACGCAGTTCAATGCGCTGCCGCAAGGCGTCAAGTTTCTCGTCGACCTGCGTGCCGATCTCCTGCGCCTGGTCGAACAGGATTCGGCCCTGCAGTCGCTCGACCGTGAACTTGAGTCGCGTCTGGCAGCGTGGTTTGACGTCGGGTTCCTTGAACTGCAACGGATCACGTGGAACTCGCCGGCGGCGCTGCTCGAAAAGCTGATCGCGTACGAGGCGGTGCATGAGATCCGTTCGTGGAGCGATTTGAAGAACCGGCTCGACTCGGACCGTCGCTGCTACGCCTTTTTCCATCCACGAATGCCGATGGAGCCGCTGATTTTCGTCGAGGTCGCGCTGACCGACCACTTGGCCGACAATGTTCAGGCGCTTCTCGATGAGCATGCCCCGGTGTTCGACGCGCAGCGCGCGAGCACGGCCATCTTCTATTCGATATCGAACACACAGGCGGGCTTGCGCGGCGTTTCGTTCGGCAACTTTCTGCTCAAGCGTGTGGTTGATGACTTGAAGCGCGATTATGCGCGGCTGACCACTTTTGCCACCCTTTCGCCGTTACCCTCGTTCAGGCGCTGGGCCGAAAAGAACCCCGAGGAGTGGGCGAAAGCATTCAGCGCCGCCGACCTGGAGCGTATCAGGCGGCATCTCGCGCCGAAAGACTCGCCCGTGTCCGGCGCCGACGACTTGCGCGCCCTGCTGACCGGGGATCGCTGGGCCGACGACGCACGCCTGATGCGTGCTGTGCAGCACGGCCTGACCCGCCTTGCCGCACGCTATCTGCTGAATGCCGGCCGGAGTGGCCGGCCGGTCGATCCGGTAGCGCGTTTTCACCTCGGCAACGGGGCGCGCATCGAGCGCCTGAACTACCAGGCCGACGCGTCGGCGCGTGGCCGTCAGCAGTCCTACGGAATGATGGTTAACTATCTCTACGACCCGGATGTGATCGAAGAGAACGTTGAAGCCTTTTCAAGCGACGGTCAGATTGCTTGCGCCGCCGCCATACGTCGTTCTGCGCGCGACTCTTAGCTGGAAGTCGGCAGGACACTCCCGTGCAACATACTACCAATCAGAAAGAGCATTCAATGAATCAACGTCCCTTCAAGGTTCTCGGTATTCAACAGATCGCCATTGGCGGTCCGGACAAGATGAAACTCCGTCAGTTGTGGGTCGACATGCTCGGCCTTGAGATTACGGGTAACTTCGTCAGCGAGCGAGAGAACGTCGATGAAGACATCGCCGCGCTGGGCAAAGGCCCGTTCAAGGTCGAAGTCGATCTGATGCAACCGGTTGACCCAGAGAAAAAACCGGCTGTGCATGCGACGCCGCTCAATCATGTCGGGCTGTGGATCGACGATCTGCCCAAGGCTGTCGAGTGGCTCACGGCCAATGGTGTGCGTTTTGCGCCGGGCGGCATCCGCAGGGGCGCGGCCGGTTTTGACATCACCTTCCTGCATCCGAAAGCCAGCCCTGAGTTTCCGATCGCCGGCGAAGGTGTCCTGATCGAATTGGTCCAGGCGCCACCTGAAGTGGTCGAGGCCTTCGCCAGGATCGGCTAGACAAAGCGCGGATCCTGCGGATCCCTGGCGGCCATCCTGCGACAGTGCACGGCCGAGGCTTCTTCCAAGCGGAAGCGCCTCGGCCGAAATGTTTGCAAGGCACCCGAGAATTGCACGTTTTGTGCGTAAGAGTGTTCATTTCCGCAGAAAAAGAGACGATAATTGCTGCCTCAAGCCAGTCAGACGCAAGACCACACAAGGAGGCACCAATGAGTGAAGAAAAACCCGTGTCGGGTGAGGAACTGCCGGCCAGCGCGCCAGGCAGCACCGCAGACGATGCTGTTGCCCAAGCAGATCCGGTAGCCGAGAACACCCTGCCTGCCAAGGCAGCAGGCAAACCGGCAGGCAAGCCGGCAGGCAAGCAGCCGGCAGCACGAAGCAGGGGCGGGAGCAGTGCGCAGAATTCACAAGTGAAGAAAGATGCCGCCAAGACGAAGACCGAGAAAGCGGGCAAGGCGAAGACTGGCGATGGCAAGATCGCAACCGCCGAGACAAGTGCTGCCGCCGACGAGCCGGCGCGCAACGGTGCGCACAAACCTTCGTTGAAGTTGAAGTTCTACGAGGACACGCTGTCGAAGCTGCAGATTGAACTCGTCAAGTTGCAGGAGTGGATCAAGTTCAAGAAGCTGAAGGTCGTCGTTCTTTTTGAAGGGCGTGATGCGGCGGGCAAGGGAGGGACGATCAAGCGCATCACGGAAAGTCTCAGCCCGCGCGTTACTCGCGTCGTTGCCTTACCGGCGCCAACCGACCGGGAACAGACGCAGTGGTATTTCCAGCGCTATGTGCAGCACCTGCCGGCCGGCGGCGAAATGGTCCTCTTCGACCGGAGCTGGTATAACCGCGCCGGTGTTGAACGCGTCATGGGATTCTGTACCGACGAGGAATACCGCGAGTTCCTGCGCACCTGCCCCGAGTTCGAGCGAATGCTTGTGCGCAGCGGCATCATTCTGATCAAGTATTGGTTCTCGGTCAGCAACGAAGAGCAGGAGCGCCGTTTCCAGAAGCGCATTTTCCATCCCGAGAAGCACTGGAAACTGAGTCCGATGGACCTCGAGTCACGTGCTCGCTGGGTCGAGTACTCGAAGGCGAAGGACGCGATGTTCGCGCATACCGACATCAAGCAGGCACCATGGTATGTGGTGGACGGCGACGACAAGAAGCGCGCCCGTTTGAACGTGATCACTCACCTCCTCAGCATGATTGATTACGAAGACCTGACGCCGGAGCCGATCGTCCTCCCGCCGCGGCAGAGTGAACACGGCTATGTCAGGCCGCCGATCACGGATCAGACGTTCATTCCCAGAATTTACTGAACGAGGACGGCGGCTGCCGGCCGCTGCTGGCGGGTCTTGGCCGAGCCGCGTCAGACCGGGGCGGAGGCTCCGGTCTGACGCGGCTCCTGCCGTGTCGGCTGCTCGCCCAGCTTACTTGTAGTAGCCGACCGCGCAGACCTGATCGCCTATCCTGGTGACGTACGCCACTTTCTGCACCGGTTCTGTTTGTCCAGGACGCGGCCACATGTAAGCGACCTCGGAAACCACGCCCTCGCCGGCTGCCGCGTACACCTCTACGCCCAAGGGCTTGCCGGCTTTGTCCTTCAGGTCCTTCAGGCTCTTGCCGAGGAGCGTAGGATGCGCGGTGAAGTTTCCGTCTGGCCCACCACAGTACGGATAGAGGTCGCGATCCTTGAATCCCCCCTCTCCTTTGGTGAACATTCCGAGCGCTTTTGTCTTGTCGGTTTTCACGGCTGCCACGGCCTTTTCGAGCATGGCTTTGGCCTCGCCCGGCGTGCCGAACTCTGCAGACCAGGCAGTAGGGGCAAAGCCGAGGACGGCGAGAGTAGAAACCACTGCCAGTTTGCGTCGCATAGAAACCCTCCTTATCAGGTCATCGGAAACGTCTTGCATTCGGCGCAGGGTCAGCCAGATCGGCATTCGCG
>Ga0272412_1000318_pt1 | contig 13737 bp, 13 predicted proteins | sample WWTPWeurt_MetaT_FD_193540 | JGI IMG/M metagenome (GOLD analysis project Ga0272412, IMG submission 193540) | Metatranscriptome of activated sludge microbial communities from WWTP in Nijmegen, Gelderland, Netherland - WWTP Weurt (Metagenome... | ecosystem: Engineered > WWTP > Aerobic digester >...
CTGGCCCTGTCTGCCGATCAGTTGATGCGATTGCGACAATGAAAACGCTCCGCCTGCATTCTCACCGGACGATGCATGCACAGATGCAGGGAGCGCCTCGCGCCGGAACATGGCAAAAATGATGATTAGTTAAGTCGGAAGTCGGATCGCACCAGAGCCGCCGTCACAAAACGCGTGAAAACCGCAAGTGTGTCGGCGCAGCATTCTTCAACCCGGAGTTTTGCAAGAAGCTCAGTTGTATATGGCATAATGCCGCAGATATATTTCACCAGGGTGCTCTCCGGTGAAGAGGGCTGCCTCTCAAAGGCGGGCTCAGGAGAGCCATTGCGTTTGCGTGGCGACTTTCGGCCAAGAAGCGGACGTGTAATCGAAGGGGCGGACAAATGACGGTAGTGGTTGCAATTGTCGAAGGAGTTGAGCGAAGCCTCCTTCAGTCGCTGACTCAGCGCGGTGAACTGGACTGGTTCTCCCGCAAACTTGCATCGAGTTCCTACTTCAAGCTGGGATCAGGCGTTGTACCGTACGAGCCGCCTAACCTCACTTCAGCTTTCAGTGGCGTATCGCCAGGCGAGCATGGCTGTTTCTCCTATTGGGAGTGCGACAGCGACCGCGGATTGCCGCGCGTTCTCGATGCGAACGACGTTAAGGCACCCAGGGTCTGGAACTGGCCGGAGCTGGCCCATAAGAAGTTCGGCGTACTCAATGTCCAACTCACGCATCCGCCGACGGCAATCAATGGATTCCTGATCTCCTACTTGATGCAGCAATCGCTGCATTACACCTTCCCCGCCGATCTAGCCCGACGTCTGAACGCTGACGGCATTCGGTACGCCCACGACGTTTCGGCCTTTTACCGTGGTGAAGCAGCGGAGTTCTTCAGCGGTGAAGTCACCCGGATTGCCCAATTTCAACTCGATGCCGCTCTGCATCTCGCTTCAAGCGTCGACATCCTGATCCTGAACCTCACTCTGGCTGACCGCGTTTCGCATTTTTTATGGGCCGAAGTCGAGAACAAGCCACTTGATTCCAATAACCACATCGTCCAGGCCTATCGCTTCTTGGATGCTGCATTGGCCCGGCTGGAAGAGAAATCTGCCGGAGATCCCATGCTCGTGTTCTCCGAAATGGGTTTCGGTCCCATCGACTATTTCGTATCCCTCGACGCGGAATTGCAGAAGCGTGGGCTACAAGTGCTTGATAACCAGGGCAAGGTCAATGTGACGAAGAGTGTCGCCATGGAGACCGTTCAAGGTACCCACGGTCTCAAAGTGATCGGCAACTCCGCTGGGTACGACAAGCGGGTCGAGGAGGTCTGCGGCGTGCTTAAGGAACTCATTTTCCAGGACGGGACCTCAATTGTTGCCAACGCACGACCCCGCGAAGAGGTCTTCCACGGCCCCTACGTACACCTTGCCCCGGACATCGTCATCACGCCGGCCAATTTGCGCCGGCCGCCCATGGGCGATCAGCGCTGGGCTCGCCACGTCAATCGGGAGTTACAGACTGGATGGCATCGTAGTGGCGGCTTCGGGCTTCTGGTGGGACACGCCCTTGCAGTCTCTGGAGACGAATTCGCACTGGAAAGCATTGCGCCCACCGTTGCGCGTCTGCTCGGCAGCGATATTCCCTCCTTCTGCAAACACCCCTCCCTGGTCGCCTAGATGCGATTCGATCCGACCCAAGCAACACAGTTGCTGCAAGTACTGGCTCAAGTGTCTGATGACTACCGAAACTTCAGCCTGGATGCTGAGGTTGCGGGTACCCGGTACGGCCTGCGTCCCGATCTGTTAGAGCGGTTAATCGAAGGCGGCCTGCCCCACCGCCGGCGTGAGGACGGCATGTACCTCGATGCGATGGATGTATCGAATATTGGCCTTCATCTCCAATTGCCCTCGATACAGCGTCTTGCTATGCGAAGTTGGGCTCAAACCCTGAGGCGTTCGGATGCAGCGCCATGCATTGAGGCGGATATCGCCATCCACCCCATGTCTGCGCCTCCTGACGCCGAACCACTCAAGAAACTCCACGTCGCACTGAACAGTAGCGCTCCGCCACTGCCATCTGAGGCTATTCCCCTCCTTGAGGACATGTCGGGCTTTGCCTTCTTCATGTTGCCTGAGCACTACCGATGGAACACGGAATTCATCAGCAGGCACCATATCTGCGACTGCGGCGGTGGCTCAAAACTGCTTCATATCCGAGCGCAAGAACTGGGATTGCCTGTTCGTCACTGCTTCGGACTCCTGATTGCGGAGCCCTACTCCACCGGCCATTACTGGGTCGAGTTCTTGATTGGGGACGAGTGGATTCCCTTTGATCCGCTGCTGATTGCGCTGCTGCACCATGTCGCCGGCCTGCCGGCGACCACTTGGCCTCCTCTTCGCTCAACCCGGGTGGCCTTCCATCGCCTTTGCATTATTGAAGGCTACGGCGAATCCGGCGCGCCTTTACTGAAGGACTATGCCGACGTTCCCGGCAACGCCAACCCGGCACTCATCATGGAAGGGCAAACCATGGTGGTTACCTTGCCTACCGTTCTCAAAGCGTCGAACGACGTTTCTGCCCATTTAACGAAGCCCGTCCAGAAAGTGTTTAGTGCATAGAGGAAGAAGCGCCATGGAGTCGCAAACTGAAATAAAGGCAGTCATTTTTGATTTGGACGGTGTTCTGCTTGATACCTGGCATGTCGCGGAACTCGCGTTTGCCAACGCTTATCACGAAACAGTCGGCACTGGAGAACCTCCACTTGAAGCGTTTCGGTCATACCAGGGGCAAGGCTTCTCTCAAATCCTCCACCTCCTCGGCCTTCCAAACGCCATGCATCAGATCTTCGTTCGGGAAAGCCGTCGGCTCGTTCCAGAAACACGAATCTATACCGACATACCTGCAGTTCTTGAAGCGCTGCGCAGTCGCTCCATCCGCTTGGCCGTCGCCACCGGGAAGGACGGCTTTCGTGCCCGCGAAATCCTGGAATTTCACAAGATGTCCCGATATTTCAGCTTGATCGTGGGGAGTGATGACGTCTCACGCGGGAAGCCGGCGCCCGACATGCTTCACCGCATCCTCAACTATTTCAACATCGAGCCCCAAGGCGCCATTTTTGTGGGCGACAGTGTCGCCGACCTCCAGGCCGGACGCAACGCGGGCACCGGGACGGTTGCCGCCCTGTGGGGAGAAGGCGACCACCAGTGCTTGCGGGCAGAGCAACCCGACCATGAGATCGCCGCTCCAAAGGATCTCCTGGCGTACCGCGGCCTTGCCACTGCTGAATTGGAGGCGGCCTAGCGTGCCCACGATTTTCCTTCTCAATGGCCCGAATCTCGGCCGGCTGGGCCAGCGTTCGCCGGAAATCTACGGCAGCAAGACCCTTGCCGATATCACCTGCGCTGTGGAAGCGGCTGTCGCGGACAAAGGCTTCTCACTCACATCCTTTCAATCCGATAGCGAGGCGGAACTGATCGGCGCCCTACATGAATCTCGCGATGCGGACGGCGCCATCATCAATCCAGGCGCACTCATGATGGCCGGTTGGAGCCTTCGTGATGCCTTGGAGGATTGGCCTAATCCGTGGATCGAGGTCCATATCAGCAATATTTGGAAGCGCGAACCGTTCCGTCACCAATCCGTTCTCTCACCGTTGTCCTCAGGCGTTATCGCTGGCGTGGGGTGGCGAGGCTACGTGCTCGCCGCAAAGGCGCTTATAGACATCGTCGCCGACTCGAACGATGGAAGAGCCTGCTCCACTTTCTCAACGTACTAGGCAACCACAGGGACTCTCGGATGAAACACTGGATGGAAAGAATCGTAAACCGCTACGCGAGCGTTCTCCTCGCCTATCCTTGGCTCGTTCTCATCATGGTCGCCATCGTCGCCGGCGGATCGATTTTGGGCAAGTCGAGACTTGGCTTCACCACCGACCATGAGGTGTTCTTCGGTGAGCAGAATGTCCAACTGAAGGCGTTCAAGGCCCTGCAGAAGACCTATGCGCGCGACGATACCCTGCTCTTCGTCGTAAAGCCTAAATCGGGGGACGATGTCTTCAACGCTCGTACGCTCGCCGTCCTGGCGGACCTTACCGCCAAAGCCTGGAAGCTTCCCTATGCCGCTCGCGTCGACTCCATCACCAACTTCCAGCACCTCGAGGCTTATGGTGATGACCTCACGGTCCACGACCTTGGACGCATTGGCCCCCTCGATGACCCAGCCACCTTAACGAAGATTCGGGAGGTGGCACTTAACGAACCGTCCGTCGTCGATCTGCTCGTCGCCCGAGATGGCAAGACCGTTGGGGTCCTCGTTTCCATGATTCTTCCCGACCGCTCTCGCGATCCTATGGCGGTCGCCAAGGCCGTGAATGCCGCTGAAGCTCTTGCCAATGAAGTCAAGGCGACAGCACCGGAGCTTACCGTTGCCTTAACCGGGTCGACCGTGCTCGCAAGCGCCTATCCAAAAGCAGCGAAGCAGGACATAGGCTTCCTGATTCCTGTGATGTACGTTGTCATCATCATCTCCCTCGCGGTCATGTTGCGGTCCTTTTGGGCAACGCTCGCGATCGTCATCTTGGTAGGTCTAACCATTCAAATGACGTTTGGTCTGGGCGGATGGCTGGGTGTCCGCCTCACGCCGCCCTCGGCCATCTTTCCAACGATCCTGATGGTTGTCACCATTGCCGAAGGTGTCCACTTGTTCGTCGGCACGTTTACCAACATGTCGCAGGGGATGAACAAGAGAGACGCGATCACTGCATCTCTCTCAGAAAACGCCTTTGGCGTCGCGCTCACATCCTTCACGGATATCCTCGGTTTCGCCTCACTGAACTTCGCGGACTCCCCTCCATTCCGGGACCTCGGAAATCTGACCTCCATTGGGATTGTCATTGGATGGCTGCTTTACATGGTCATGCTGCCTTGCCTCGCAGCGGTCATGCCGATACGCCCTGCTCGTGGCAACCTCCTAGCCCCAGTTCCTCTCGTCAAGAAGATGACTAATCTGATGATCGCCCAGCCCACCCGAACGCTCTACGTGGTGAGCCTGGCCGCGGTCGTTCTCAGTGCCGGCATCTTCATCAACCGCATCGACGACTACATGATCGAGTACTTCGATCGAACCTTCAAGGAACGCGTCGATACCGAATTCGCCATGAACAATCTTGCTGGCATTTACACCCTGGAGTTTTCCGTGGAGTCCGGCGCGCCAATGGGAATCCTTGATCCCAAATATCTCGAGCGTCTCGACAAGTTTGCACAGTGGCTCCGGCAACAGCCGGAGGTCACGCATGTCGCTTCGGTATCAGATACGATCAAGCGCATCAACCGCGCCATGAATGGCGACGATCCTCGCGAGTATCGCCTACCGACCGAAACGGACAAAGCCGCCCAATTCATGTTCCTTTACGAAATGTCGTTGCCGTATGGCAAAGATCTCAACAGTCAAATCAGTGTCAGTAAGTCCGCCAGTCGCGTAGTCGCCACGCTGGGCCAAATTTCGACCATGCAAATGCAGGATGTGAAGCGGCGGAGTGAGGAGTGGCTGCGCACACATACGACCGCGAACGCCAACACTCAAGGCACTGGCCTCACCATGATGTTTGCTTACCTGACCCACAACAATATCGACAACATGGTGTACGGAACCGGGGCAGCAATTCTCACCATTGTGGTCGCCACGTTAATTGGCTTGGGCGGCGGGCGACTTGGTCTGATGGGTGTTTTGCCGACAACCATTGCGCCGCTTGTAGCATTCGGCGTCTGGGGCTACTGGGCGGGCGAGATTGGTAGCGGCGCCGCCATCGTGACTGCCATCGCAATCGGCCTAACCGTAGACGGCACCTATCACATTCTGTCCCAGTACAAGGAACACCGCGTCGACGGAGGGACGCCTGAAGAGGCAATTCGAATGTCTCTCGGCAACGCCGGGCTAGCACACTTTATTTCCTCCCTAGTACTCGTGCTCGGTTTTTTCGCCCTGTCCTTCTCCCATTTCAAGATGAATGCGGAGATCGGCCAACTCTCAGGTCTCATCATTCTCGTGAGCTTTGTGATGGATTTCATCCTTGTACCGCTTCTGCTGCTGCATTTCGATCGCAGTTGGTTTGGCCCGAAGCAATATTGTCAAATTGAATCGCCTGCTCCTTCCGCCATCGAGGCTTAGCCCATCCTTAGCCCATTTCAACTATTCGCTAATAGACCTCATGAATATCGCCAAGACGTTTAAGCTTGCCATCATCCTCATCGCCGCCCTTGCCACTCAGGTCGATGCTGTCGAAATCGACCCTAACCGAGAGGTTACGACTGGCGATGAAGTGCTGGCGCTCTGGAACCAGAGACACCGCGGCTACGGCGACTCGAGAGCTGGAATGGTCTTCACTCTTATCAGTGCGCAAGGTGAACGCAGTCAGCTCAAGACGACCCTGCGGAACTTGGAGTACCACGGTGAGGATGCGGGCGAGAAGGCGCTTATTACCATCCATTCTCCTGCTGCTTATGAGGGTATTGGCCTGCTGATTCATAGCCACATTCGCTCTTCGGATGATATCTGGCTCTACATGCCGTCTGTTAAACGGACCAAGCGCATTGCCACAGAGAACAAGTCCGGCCCCTTCGTTGGCAGTGAATTTGCCTACGAAGACATCGGCAACCAGGAACTGCACAAGTTCACCTACAAACTACTGCGCAAAGAAGACTACAACGGCATCTCGTGCCACGTCGTTGAGCAATATCCCACCTATCCCCACTCCGGCTACATCAAGCAGATCGTCTGGTATGCAGTGGATAACTCTCAGCAACAGAAGATCGAATACTACGACCGCAAGGGCGAACTCCTTAAGACCCTCGTCTTCCATGGATACCAGAAGTACCTTAATCGCTATTGGCGTCCCGACACGATGGAGATGGAGAACCATCAAACTGGCAAGGGGACGCGCATCGATGTGACGAATTGGCAGTTCAACAACAAGTTCTCAGATGCCGACTTTGAATCCGAACGTCTGCAACAGCGCTCTCGGTGATTAGAAGGATCGTCGGGCAGCTTTGCCTTCTTCTGCTAAGCACTGCGGCCACCGCTGACAAGGGAGACCTCATTGTGCGGGGAAGCGTAACGACGACAATGACTCAGTTTCCGGACACGCCTGGGTTTGCGGCACAGCGCCAGGGAGCTTACGCTGGTTTCATTACTGGCAACTTCTGGGCCGACTACCGCGACTCCGGCGATCGCGACCAATTCCGCTTAGATGTCAGCGAGCGTGCCAGTCTCGATGGCGATGGCAGAGCCCCGATCTTGCACGAGCTGCGCTACAGGCATATGGGTGACCAAGTCAGCTTCCTAGTCGGATATTCGACAGTCTTCTGGGGGGTTATCGAGTCCCGTCACCTTGTCGATATTGTGAACCAGCAAGAATCGATCATTGACCCAATCAACCCCCAGAAACTTGGCCAGCTGATGGTGAACGTCGAGTCGCGTAGCGACTACGGCCTGTTCAACTTCTATCTCTTGCCGAACTTTGTCGAGCGTCGTTTCCCGACCGAACAACAGCGTTTCAGCGGTGGCGCATCAGTCGGCCCCGCCGTCTTCAATGACAATCGGTCGCGCCCGGCCTTCGCGTTGCGCTATAGCAATTGGTTTGGCAAAGCTGATTTCGGTATTTCATATTTCTCCGGCCTTGGCCGGGAGCCACGACTGGTTGCGACCGATAACGATAACGGTAATAGCCAAACGAGCCTCACACCCTACTACGACCGCATCCACCAACTCGGTATCGACGCACAGGCGACCGTCGGGCAAACCCTTTGGAAGCTGGAATACATAGCGCGGCGCGGATTCCAGCAGAACTTTCAGGCCGCTTCAGTAGGCCTCGAGCACACCTGGGTCGGCATTTATCAGCGCGCTGATCTCGGTTTTCTAACGGAATTCCATTACGACGGCCGATCAGACGAGGCCCCCGGCACCTTGTATCGCCGCGCCGTCTTTATTGGTCTTCGGCTCGCCCTCAATGACCAACTCCACAACTCGTCCTTGCTTGCTGGCGTAACGCGGAATTCAGAAACCGGCTCGTATTTCGCTAACGTACAAGCCGAAACGAACGTCGGCAAGGATTGGAAGGTCCGCGCTTACTACCGACGTTTTGCCCATGTGTCGCCAACCGAGACGTTGTATGCGTTCGCGCGTGACGGTCACTTTCAACTGCAGATAACCAAGTACTTTTAATTCGTAATCGAAGAACGTTTTCACTTCTAAGGAGAGTTTTCTATGATTCTAGCAATCAATGGCGGAACCCCTGTACGCACTAAATCATTTTTGCCTTGGCCGTACTTCGACGACGGAGAACGAACTGCTCTTCTCAGAGCGCTTGAGCAAGGGCAATGGTGGCGCATGACCGGCGGCGAGGTTTCCGCATTTGAAGCGGAATTCAGCCAGGTACATGGTGCGGCCTCGACGCTTGCCGTCAGCAATGGTACGCATGCCCTCCAGGTTGCATTGAAGGCAATCGGCGTCGGTCCCGGAGACGAAGTCATTGTCCCCGCCTTCACCTTCATTTCCACCTCGACCGCCGTTCAGGACGTTGGCGCCATCGCCGTTCCAGCCGATGTGAATCTCAATGACTTTTGTATTGATCCGGCTAGCGTCGCCGAAAGAGCGACTTCGCGCACGCGTGCCGTCATTCCAGTTCATATGGCGGGACATCCCGTAGACATGGATGGTCTAGCTGCCCTATGCCAGCCACGCGGCATCACCATCCTCCAAGACGCCTGTCACGCGCACGGGATGGTTTACAAAGAAAGGCGTGTCGGCGAATGGGGCAGCATCGCCTGCTTCAGCTTCCAGAACTTCAAGCTCATGACCGCGGGCGAGGGGGGCGCCATTACCTTCCCTAGCGAAGAACTCCGAGAGAAGGCCTTCCTCCATCACAATTGCGGGCGCTCTCCCACTGACAAGAAGTATCGTCATGAGGTACGCGGCTCTAACTTCCGGCTAGGGGAGTTTGCGGCGTCGGTCCTTCGTGAGCAGCTAAAACGCTTGCCCGCACAAAATGAAAAGCGCGATCAAAACGCCAAGATACTGTACAAGTCTTTGTCGTCGATAGAAGGAGTACTGATACCCTCACGAGCACCGAACATCGACGTGCACCCACACTACATGGTGATGTTCCGGATTGACCGCAGGAAACTACCAAACTTCGACAGAGATGCGGCCGTACAAGCACTCGTGGCCGAGGGAATCCCGGCGTTCAGAAACTACGTTCCAGTCTACCGGACCGAGGCATTCTGGGAGACCAAGTCGACCACGACCGAGACCTCCGACTACTGGCGCACGCATTGCCCCAACAGTGAGACTCTCGCAGATGACGGCATCTGGATTCATCACCGTGTCTTGCTCGGCGATGATCGAGACGTAGAGGACGTGGCGACCGCCGTCGAAAAGGTCTTTCGAGCTCTCGCAGAGGACTGCTAATGATCCGCGTTGGCTTCGTTGGGCTCGGCTGGGTAGTGCAGCGAATATGGCTACCCGCCGTATTGGCTAGACAGGACTGGACTGTCGTGGGCGCGGTTGAGCCGAATGCAGCAGCCTTCGAAGAAGTTCAACGACAACAGTTGGTAAAGCGATGTTCTAACATAGCTCACCTCATGCAGGAGAGGCCGGATCTAGTGATCGTTGCCTCTCCGAACGCCATGCATGCGAGGCACACGATAGTGCTCCTCGAGCAAGGGATCGCTGTTTTGGTTGAGAAGCCCGCGTGCCTTTCGGAGTCGGAAGCCGCCGAGATTTGCACAGCCTCAAGAAGAGGAAATGCCCCGCTATTCGTCAGTCACGCGGCCCGCTATCGGGCTGACATTGACGAACTACGCAAACTCGTCACCTCGGACCGGATCGGGCAGGTTCGCTGCCTCGAACTCAGTTGGGTACGCGCTCGTGGTGTTCCGAGTCGGGTGGGCTGGTTCACCTCGGCCCGGCAGTCCGGTGGTGGCGTACTTATGGACCTTGGCTGGCATATTGTGGATCTCGGGCAATGGATCCTCGATCAGCCGCGCATTGAGAGCGTGACCGCCATCGCCTCCCGGGATTTCCTCGGCCAGCCAAACGCAGACGCAGCATGGCGAAATGATATTGCCATCACGGCCGAAAGTGCTCAAGACGTCGAGGATACGGTGTTTGCCTTCCTGAGAACCGATAGTGGGATCGGCATAAATCTGCATTTGGCCTGGGCGTCTCACGAGGCGATTGATACCACCGCAGTGGTCGTGCACGGAACGCGCGGGACTGCCCGCCTGAGAACGACCTTCGGCTTTAGCCCTAATCGCGTTGCGAGTCCAAGCCTGAGTGTCAGCGCGTGTGGCAACCTAGATGCGGTTCCTATCCCACAAACACCCATTGGCCAGGAGTATGGCCTACTACTCAGCGATATTGCAACAAACTATCCCTTCACTCATGTCCACGACAACATGCTAGCCGATATGCGTCAATTGACGAGTGTGATCAGTCAAATCTACGCCGCCGCAGGATCGGTGTGCTAGACCTACTGCGGAGAAAGCGATTGGTTACCGTCATCATTCCGACGCGGAACAAAGCACCCCGTTTGCATCTCACCCTCGCTTGCCTTTCCGCACAGCAGGTGGACCGAGAATGGGAGGTCGTAGTCGTCAATGACGGCAGCACAGATGCCACGGAGTCCGTCATCAAGGCGATGAAATCGGATCTGCCCCTTCGTTCCATCGATGGCCCACAGAGGGGCCGGGGCGCTGCGCGTAATGCCGGCGTTGCTGCCGCCGTCGGCGACGTCCTCATCTTTCTGGACGATGACGTGCTCACGTCACCATCCTTTGTCCAGACGCACGCCGATCACCAACGGCAAGCCCCTGGACTTGCGCACGGGAAGTTGAGGGAGTTGATCGGTGCTGCCAAGGTCCACGATCCACAGCATGGTGGCCCGGGATTTCCTCCTCTTCATCCGGACCGGATTTGCCGCGAAGGACTTTTCCCAGACGGCATGCGGGTATCGCCGAATGCACTGGAGCGTGCCATCGAGAGGCTCTATGCAACCACGGCCCCCGCCATCGTGCCCTGGTTGGCAAGCGTAGGAGCCAATCTGTCTAGTTCCAGAGACGCATGGGAAGTCCTGGGCGGTTTTGACGAATCTTTCGGCACGAGTTGGGGTTGTGAAGACCTGGAGTTCGGCTTTCGTGCTCATCAAAAGGGCGTGCCGTTGGCCTTTCTACCCGAAGCCTTCGGGATTCACATGACACATCACAATCCCGATCGGTGGGCTGAGCATCAGGTCAATCTCCAGCGCTTCAGAGAATTGCATCCTGTCCCTGACGTCGACAGACTTGCGCTACTGCTGTCCTTTGACGGATCCGCTGAAGAGTATCTGAGCGCACAAGGCAATCAATGACGTCACCGGGCCACCTGTTTCTATCACCGCATTTGGACGATGCCGTATGGTCCTGTGGAGGTCGTATCGCTCACCTGACGAGGCAGGGTGCCAAGGTTGTCGTCGCAACGGTATTTAGTGGCCTGTTGGACCAGCAACCCAACGACGGTTGGCGTCGAATCGCCAACAACCGGTTCCGAGCCAGCGAGAATCGTGCCGCCCTGAGGGTTCTGGGTGCTGAAAGTCTTAACCTTGGCTGTATCGAAGCAGCACTGCGCCGGAAACGCGGCGAGGAATTCATCTATCCGACCCTCGCCTCAGTTCTCAACAGCGAATACTCGGCCGGGGAATCGATATTGCCATTTCTCGTTGAGGACATCAGTCTTCTCCTTCGTGACGCCTGGGAAAGTATCAATGTGCCCGTCGCTATTGGAACTCACGTTGATCATGTCTTGGTACGTCAGGCTGCCGAGCAAGCGACCGACAAACGCTTAACCTATTATGAAGATTTTCCGTACGTATTCGATATGAATCTCGCTGTCGGCCTGACGGCGGGCACGTTTGATCTCGCGGAGGAAGATCTTCACCGCTGGCTTAAGGCTGGCCAAGCCTACCGAAGTCAAGTGCTTTGGCTTTTCAAGACAACGACGGCTTTTCAAGAAGCTGTAACTTCCCGTGCTGCAATCCATCGCGGCCATCGCATCCGATACGCTGAACGGACTTGGTCCGTTCATCCCGAACCTCAAACAACTTGTTGTCGATAGGAGAAATTGGCTATGACAAGGCCTGATCAGGTGATGTTCGACCTGGCCATGACGTACTTGACGGCATCGCTGGTTCCCCAACTGCCGTAGTCGGTATTACGTTGCTGGATCAGCCAATTGATACCGTTGGCGCTGGCGGGGTCGAGAGTGCTGGCCCACGCCGGCAGGGCGCCCCCCAGCGCCGCCAGGATAGCTAGAAGCTTCCCGAAGCTTCCCTCCATGCCGCCTCCCCAGTCCACCATCGAAAGCCCCCGCGTTATGCTTTGGACATTTGTGACAGCGAAGTGCGTGATCGAAAAATGACATCGTTATAATCAAATTCCAGTTTGTCCTACCTATGCCGATGTCTTCGGCGCCGGAAGATGGTCAGTGCCAGTTGGTCGGCGTCTCTCGGTGATTACCAGCCGATTCGGTGCTTCTCCTCGGTCTCCCGATGGCGTGCATCGTCGGCCGTGTGCAGGTAGCCCGAGGTGGTCGTCAGCGACTCGTGGCCCAGGTTGTCGCGGACGTGGCGTAGGTCCAGGGCGCCATCGGTCATATGCGAGCCTGCGGTATGGCGCAGCCAGTGGGCGGACGCAAGCTCCACCCGGACGGCCAGGCCGGCGAATTCCTCGCCCCGTTCCCGAAGACGATGGGCGGTGCGACGGAAGACCTCTTTCATGATGGTGTGCACGGCACTACGGGTCAGTAGGCGCTGCTTACCGCCGATGGGCAGGACCAGGGGAATCGTCTCGCCCGACACAGGAAGTGGCGGCAGGCCATGCTCGCGGCGGTAGCGGGCCAGTTCCACCATCAATTCGCCAGTAGCCGGGACGAGGCGAGTTTTGCCCCCCTTGCCGGTGATTTCCAACCACCAGCGATCCTCACCACTCCCGTCCCGGCGGCAGAAGAAGCTGCCCATGGTGTTGGTAACCGCTTCGGAAATCCGCAATCCGCAGAGGTAGAACAGCGAGAAAAGCCAGCGCACCCGGACGGCGTGCTCCCGCTCCCGGTCGATTTCCCGGGGCATCGCCTCGATGGCGGTTTTCACTTCCCGCCACAGTTCCGGGTCGAGGTAGCGAGTGATTCGCGGCTTCGCCCGGCGGGCGCGCTGCCGGGACAGGGCCAGTGGGTTGCCGGCGAGATAGCCGGCGGTGACCAGCCAGGAGAACATGGCATTCAAGATCACCACCGCCTGGCGCTGGCTGGTGGGGGCCAAGGGCCCGGCGAAGGGGCGCCAGTCGGGATGGCCCCGGGGGACCTTGCGGCCCCGCCCCATCACCCAGCGGGCGGCCGGCTGGGGATCGGTGAGGAAGCGCTGGTAGGCGAGCAGGTCCTCATGGGTGAGTGACGACAGGGGCTTGCCCTGCTGGACCACTGCCCAGAGCAGCAGACGCTCGGCTTCCTTGCGGTAGTTGTCGAAGGTCGTCCGGGTATCGGCGAAACGGGCGAGCCAGGCGGTGATCGCCTGCAGGTCGTTGTGGGCCGCGATGACGGTAGAACAGGTATGCGCCCGGTTGCTGCCGGTGCAGCCATCGAGGTCGGCCGGCAAGCGCAGGCGCTCCAGCGGGGCCATGGGGTCAGCCAATTCGACGGGGAAGGGGTTCTCGAGCATGGCGTGTTTTCTCC
>Ga0272412_1000319_pt1 | contig 13733 bp, 11 predicted proteins | sample WWTPWeurt_MetaT_FD_193540 | JGI IMG/M metagenome (GOLD analysis project Ga0272412, IMG submission 193540) | Metatranscriptome of activated sludge microbial communities from WWTP in Nijmegen, Gelderland, Netherland - WWTP Weurt (Metagenome... | ecosystem: Engineered > WWTP > Aerobic digester >...
CGCGCGTGATACCGTCGGTTCCCGTTTGGGTCAATGCGAGATGGAATGTTCTCGGCGCGACCCAGTGGAACGCTTGGTCTTTAGGGAGAACCCGAATCCATGAACAGACGGTGCCTGCATGCGTTGTTTTCCGGTGGCGTTTTTTCTTGCCAAATGTCTCGTTTCGTGACGGGGGCTGCAATCGGTCTTGTGTGCAAACCGCACATCGCGCAAGCCCAGCTTCAAAACGGCCAACTGAAAGGCGTGATCACGAGCGACGTGGACGGAAAGCCGCTGGCCGGCGTGACCGTCACAGTTTCGGGTCCGGCACTGCAAGAAGAGCAAGTCGAAATCACCGACAAAAATGGTCGCTACCTGATCACGGAAATTCCTTCGGGCGACGATTACGTGGTGCGTTTTTACCTGGGCGACAAAGTGGAGGAGCGCACCGGAATCCGCTTCACACACGGCAAAACCCTCACTGTGTCGTTTGCATTCCCCCTCAAACAGGTCACGCAGCAAGTGAGGGTCATCAAGGAACGCGCCCCCAATCTGGACACCGCGAGCGCCACAGCCGGTGTGGAGATCAACCAGGAGGTCCTCCGAAACACAGCGGTGCGGGGCCGCACATTCGAGAGTGTTTTGTCGATGGCCCCCGGCACAGTCGATCCGCCGCGCGGTCAGGGTGGGGAAATCGGCGTGTCCATTTCTGGTTCCACGGGCAATGAAAACAACTTCATCATCGACGGACTCAACACATCCGACCCCAATACCGGCATCATCGGTACGGAACTACACCAATTTTTCATCCAAGAAATCAGCGTCATCACAGGCGGCTATCAAGCCGAGTACGGACGCGCAACAGGAGGCGTGGTTTCCATCGTCACAAAAGGTGGTGGAAACGAACTTCACGGAAGTGTGTTCCTGTCGAGTCAACCGTTTCAGTTGACTCCCAATACCGTCGGGCGTTTGGGTGAGGCTCTCGCGTACCGGCGCAAAACAGAGGGACTTCAGGGGGACATTGGTTTTGAACTTGGGGGTCCCCTGAAAAAGGACAAAGTTTGGTTCTATTTGGGATTTGCTCCGACCGTCAAAGTGAACCAGATCGATCGAATCGTGCGGAGGGGTCGGTTTGATCGGGGCACTGGTGGTGCAGAGATCGATTCGGGGTATGTCTGTCCATCGTATCTGGCAGATCCAGTTCTTTGTGCCGGGTCGCGTCGTCTGGCGATGGCAACGGACGAGATGGATTCCCAGGGGTATTCCGAAGTCAAAACACTCTACAACGGAATCGCAAAACTGCAGTTCAATCTGTCTGCGGATCACAACTTGACCTTCGCGTACATCGCGAGTCCCAAGACATTTTCGGGGTACTCCCTTTTTGGCTCAAATCTGCCTGGTGCCGTCGAAGACGGTGCGTTCAAGGAAACCGATCAAGTACACGATGCAACCGTTCGGTACATCGGAAAACTGTTCGATCGAAAGTTGCAATTGAGTGGTCTTTACGGTTTTCACTTTCAGGGGATCGATATTGCTCCCAATAACATCGACAAACCGCTGCAACTATATTTGACGGAAGGAGACAATCCGTACTCCCTTGCGGACTTTGAAGATTCCCCTGATTGCCGTCGGCAAAATCTGCAAGACACGATGGGAAGAACGGTTCTGTTCAACCCCTGTCCCATCACGAATTACCGCCGAAATGGTTACGGTCAATACAACAGAACAGACTTGCAACGGCACCAACTCTTGCTTGCCGCGACCTACTTTTGGCAGGCACTTGGGACGCACGCGATCAAGCTCGGCTTTGATTATGAACACCTGCGGAACAAGAACTTTCGCGCATACACAGGGCCGAACGGAGACCCGAACGACGGTTTTTCTGCCAACGTGATGTATCGGACAAGTGCCGATGGACAGCTCCTTAGAAATTTTGCGCAGTATTCGACCGTCGGAAAAAACGGGGAAACAATCCTCCTAAACGACTTTACGTCCGAGACGTTTACGAACAACTTTGTGATGTATGTTCGCGATGCGTGGAACGTAGGTCCGATTCCGGGACTCGTGCTGAGTGCAGGAGTCCGTTGGGAGGCGCAGGAAATTCACGGTGCAGATGGAAGCAAGCAGATTGGTATTTATGACAACATTGCACCGCGAGCAGGGGCGGTTTGGGACTTCACACAGAAAGGTCTTGGGAAGCTGTTTGTGAACTACGGACGGTTCTACCAATCGATTCCCTTGACCATCAACGATCGGCAATTTGCTGGAGAAGGAGTGTTCACAGGAGGCGAATTTTCCGACTGTGCGCAGGCTGCTTTGCAACCAGGAGGCCGTGTGGTTCCAATTCCCCAGGCGTCGGGACCAGGAACCTGTCGTTTGAACGACATGGACCAGGGAAATCAAAACGGGGGACGATATGGAAATGTGATGCCGAACTTGAAGGGAATGTACATGGACGAGATCGTGGCTGGCATCAGTTACGATGTCGGATGGGACATGGTGCTCTCTGCAAGCTATCTGTATCGGGGTCTTGGGAATGTTGTAGAGGATTTGTCTGTGGATGGGGGAACGAATTACATCATCGCCAATCCCGGTGTTTCCCCAGACCCGAAGCGCGTTGCGGAATTGCAAGCAGATGTCGATCGACTGCGAGGCGATGCGTCTTTGCCGGGACAGGAGAAGCTGGCGCAAGCACAGGCTCGGTTGGAGGCGTACAAAGCCATCGAGACACAGTTTCCGAAACCCAGAAGGGAATACCAGGGCATCGTTTTGACGGCACAAAAGAGACTGTCCAACCGGTTCAGTCTGCTCGCGAACTACACGTATTCGCGCATGCTTGGGAATTATCCTGGAACCTACGATGGCGTCGTGGATGAGAACCTTCCGAACTTTTCATCTCAATATGACCTGCAAGACATGATGAAGAATCGGATGGGACCTCTTCCGAATGACAGACCGCACAACTTGAAATTCATCGGAACGTACCAACAGCCGGTAAAAAAAGGTTCACTGATCGCGTCCCTCAGCTTTTCGGCTTATTCGGGGCGTCCGATCAACGTGCTCGGCACGCACTCGATTTACGGCGACAGCCAAGTCTTCATCTTGCCGCGAGGTTCAGGGGGACGTACACCGATGGTGAGCCAGTTCGACTTGCACATCGGTTTTGAATACCCCCTTTCGCAAAAAGTGAACGTGTCTGTTTTTGCGGATGTTCTGAATCTGTTCAACCAACGGACAGTCACGAACGTGGATGATGACTTCACATACTCGTATGTTGCGCCGATTGTGAACGGAAAAATCAGTGACTTGGCGCACTTGAAGGACGAGGATGGAAGACCGATCGTGGCAAACGCAAACTACGGTCAACCCACAGGCTATCAAGCCCCGCTGTACATGCGTTTTGGAGCTCGGCTTTCGTTTTGAGAGTGTGAAAACAGCCTCGGAAAAGTGCCAAACATCGGCTGTTTACGAACCCTCGTCGTTTTTCGGATTATGGGTTTGGGAGGATGTGGCCGGTGGCGTCATAGCGGCAGAGGGAAGAGAGTTTGTCGGGGCTTTGGCGGTATCGTTGGGCGCTTTGGGGGTTCCGATGGGTGATGTCGAGAATGAGGTGATCCAGGAAAAGACCGTGCTGGGCCAGAAGCTGCGCGCAGTGTTGATCCTCGAACGAAAGCGCAGTTCCGCAATCGGCGTGGGAATGAAAAAGGACCTGCGGAGGGGAATCGGTAAGGGCTTGTTCGAGAAGCCAAATCACGTCGGAGAAGCGAAGTCGAAAACCCCTGTGTCCTACTGAAAAGGGGGTCGAAACAGAGCGCGCGTTTTGGCGGTTCCAGGCGTTTTCACACAGCCGCAACCAAGACAGTTCGGGGGAGTTTCGGACACCTCCCAGGAGCCCGCACGCTTCGTTTGGATAGACGCGCGCGGCCTCTTCATAGCAAGCCAACAGGAGGTGTCTAGGAAGTGTAGGAAGGGGTTCGGTCATGACGCCGTGTGTTTTTTTGGACCGTGCGAATCGTGCGGATCGACAGGATTTGGGACATGGTGCAAAAGGACACGGTAGGCATTGTGGATGGCGGAAAAACGATCGGATAGCGCGCGTTTTTCGGTTGGGGTAGCTGTTGGGAATTGGTCAGGATGAAGGGTACGAGCGAGGCGGCGATACGCACTTTTGACCTCGGCGTGGGTAGCGTGTTTGGACAGATCGAGAAGAGCAAACGCTTGGGCGAGTTCGCGGCTTGTCATCCCTACGACGAGAACGCCGAGCGCATCCAAAAACAAAAGCAACTGGAGAATGCGGGTAGGGGGTAGATCGCAAACGCTACACAAATCGTGAAAAGAGGCGGCGGTCAACAGGCGATCGAGAACGGCCTGCTCGCCGGGAAAAAGCGCGGAAGGATGGGGCGGAAAGCTGACGGTGACAGGATTGCTGCCGATGCGCTGGCGGAGTTTTTCGGGGGACAGATGTTGGGCTTCGATGTGGGCGCGGATGCTGAAGTCCGGACGGAATGGCTCGACGAAAAAACGGGCGGACAACGTTTTGCCAAGATGAAAATGCGCTGTTCCGCGCGCCCGCAAAACGTAACGAACCTGGCTTTCGGGAGACACGGGAGCATCGGGCCCAGCGTCGAGGGCATACACAAAACCAGCACCAAGTTGCAAGCGAATGGGGCCTTTTGCTGTGGTGATTTCGAGGATGCCGCGATGCTCGCGAACGGTGTGTTCGTAAAGCAAGCGAGCAAATTCAAGCGGGCCAGGCAGTCGGGGCAACGTCACGATTCGCGGGAAGTCTAGCAAAGGTCTTGCACTCGGAGAAAAGAGAAGATAAGTAATGCGGACTCATGTGCAGGGCGAACGCCTTGCCCCTCGCTTCTGTCCGTCGCTTTTGTAAGGAAAACTCGAAACATGTCCAAAGCCGGGATTCACCCCAACTACCAACTGGCCACCATCACTTGCGCGTGTGGCGCTACGCATGAAAGTGCTTCGACGCGTGGTTCGTTTACCGTCGAAATTTGCTCGCGCTGCCACCCGTTTTACACCGGCAAACAAAAACTGCTGGATGCTGCGGGACGCATCGATCGCTTTAACAAACGGTATCAGCTCAAGCCGGGCACTTCGTCGATGGTGGTGGAAGCCGCCAAGAAGGCGGAAGCACTGAAAGCGGATGCTCCCAAGGTCGAGAAAGCCGAAAAGAAGGCTGACGCTCCGAAAGCGGAAAAAGCCGAGAAAAAGGCTGACGCTCCCAAGGCTGACAAAAAGCCCAAAGCCTAATTCCCTTTTTGGCTCGCGAAACCCATGTCGATGTTTGACAAACTGGCCGAGGTCGAGGACCGCTTTCGGGACCTGGAAGTCCAGCTTGCAGACCCCGACGTGCTCGCCAAACAACAAGTGTTTCTCAAATTGGCCAAGGAACGGGCCGACATTGAGGAACTGGTCGCGACGTATCGCGAATACCAAAAAACGGCGAACGAACTGGCGGAAAACGCGCCGCTTTTGCGAGAGGCGGACGCCGACCTGCGGCAAATGGCCAAGGAGGAGGAACAGCGACTCCTGGCGCGTCGAGAGGAACTGGACGGCAAGTTGAAGGTCTTGCTGCTGCCCAAGGACAAAAACGACGACAAAAACATCGTGCTGGAAATTCGGGCGGGAACGGGAGGCGAGGAGGCGGCGCTTTTTGCGGCGGATTTGTTTCGGATGTATGGCCGTTTCGCCGAACGAAAACAGTGGCGCGTCGAGCTTCTGAGTTTGTCCGAAGCGGCGGCGGGCGGCATCAAGGAAGTCATCGCGATGATTTCGGCACCGACGAGCGGGAAGGTCTATTCGGAGCTGAAATATGAATCGGGGGTTCACAGGGTGCAGCGCGTGCCGGAAACAGAGGCTCAAGGCCGAATCCACACGTCTGCGGCGACGGTCGCTGTGTTGCCGGAAGCGGAAGATGTCGATGTGAAGATCGAAGAAAAAGATCTGCGCATCGAGGTCATGCGATCGGGAGGACCCGGCGGTCAATCGGTGAACACGACAGACTCCGCTGTGCAAATCATGCACATTCCGTCGGGGATCATCGTGCGGTGTCAGCAGGAAAAATCGCAGCACAAAAATCGCGCGACAGCGATGCGGATCTTGAAGACGAAGCTCCTCGATATTGAGCGAGAAAAACAGGAGTCCGCCGAACGTGAAGCGCGGCGGTCACAAGTCGGAAGCGGAGACCGCTCCGAAAAAATCCGCACGTACAATTTTCCGCAAGACCGCGTGACCGACCATCGCATTGGGCTGACACGACACAACATCCAGAAGTTCATGGATGGCGACCTCCAGGACGTGATCGATGCGCTGCGGGCACACCATCAGGCGGAATTGCTCAAGGGCGAGACATAGCAAGCGCAGCGACGGGGGACTTTGCGGCGAAACACCCATTCCCACTCAATCTCTCCTCAAAAGAGACTTGGATGTGGCGCTGCTTTCTTTGGGGCTTGTCGTTGGGGGTCGTTGGATGGGAGTCACGCGAGTTTGGTGGAGGCGAGTTGCTCTCCGGTGCTGGCATTCCATTCGCAGAAGGTGTGGTCGGCAAGGATTGCATACAGAGACGTGCCCTGTTCGCCAAAAACCAAACCTGTGACAGGCTGCGAAACGGAACAGTCGCACAGAATCTCACACAGAGCTTGGTCCGGTCTGGGCCTGACAATCCAGGCACCCTGTTTCGGTAGGTCTTTCTGAAGGACGGGATCTTTGTTCACAGCAAGGCGGTTCTTGTCCTGTTTGCAGAAAGCGATGACATCGCCCCCGAACGTGGGAAGCTCAAGCTTGGCGGACTTGCCAGACCATGGGTCACCCGTCGTCGCTTGATAGAGATAGAACCCATTTTGGGTGCCTGTAGCCAACAAATTGTGTTCTCGGGAAACATACAAAGGCGGCACGCTGTGAAATCGGGAAACGGTCAGGCCCGCAAACGGTTTCGTATCGACGCGGGTCCCGTCGGAGGCATAGAGGCTCCCATACGCGCCATCCACGTCATCGGACGCCCAAGACCAAGCGGTCGCGATGTGTTTGTCCGGGGAACACAGCATCCAGTTGTCGAGACTCGTAAAAGTGGTACGCGAAAGAGGAATCGATACGTCTTTTTGCGGTTCTTGCGACGTGACATCGATGAAGCGCAAAAGAATCCGCTCGGCATTCTTGTCCACGAAATAGAGGGCATACCGCGCATCGAAAGGCAGGTCGTTGCAGAGCGCGTCGCTTGGGTTCAATAGAGTGCCGGTTTCGGCATCCAAAAGGAGGTATGTGCCAGGCGTCTGCTCGACGACGAAAAAGCGGGTGCTTTCGCTGACACCAAGGAGGCGACCCTCGCAGCGAAATCGTTCGGTTCGGTCGGCGATCGAAAGCCCCACAATGGTGTTTTTCTTTTGACACAAGGCCATTTGGCCCAAGTGAGCAAGCAAGAGCACGGGCGCTTGCGGCGACAGTCGCATGATTCCCCCCTTTGTTGTTTTCCGGCACTTTGCCGGTGTTGTCGGCTAGACAGTCAGCCGGGCTGCACCGCTTTGGACAGAGAAAGCGGGGTCTAGCGCGACGTTCACACAGGTTACAGCGTCTTGGGACAGGGCTTCACGGAAGGTGGGAAGAAGGTCTTTGGGGTCTTCAACGTGATAGCCGACCCCGCCGAAGGCTTCGACCACTTTGTCGTACCTTGTGGGGCAAAGTTTGGTCGCGGGGGCGCGTTCTTCGCCAAACAACATGACTTGGGGGCCTCGGATTTGCCCCCAGGCTGCGTCGTTTCCAACGATGACGGTGACGGGAAAACCGAAACGGACACAGGTCTCGAAATCGAAACCGTTGAGCCCGAAACTGCCGTCGCCAGACAAGACAACCACGCGCTGTTTCTGATCGACATCGAGCGCCTTGGCGGCCAGGGCAAACGGCGCGCCGACGCCCAAACAACCCAGCGGTCCCGGATCGAGCCACTGACCGGGCCTGGACAGAGGCAAAATTTTGGCGGCCATTGCGACGACATCGCCGCCGTCTCCGATCAACACGGCGTCCTCGGAAATGCGTCCGGTGCCACACGGTCCACACCCGAGGGCTTGCCCAAGTGCGTCGGCGAGCTGGTAGTGGTTGATGGGGCGACTTTCACCCTTCATGTAGGGAACGAGTCTGCCGTGTTGCTTGGTTTCATCGTCGCGAAGTTCGGCACGCCAAGTGGAAAATCGGGCAGAAAGGGCGGCGGCTTCCCCGGACAGGGCTTGCTGAATTTGTTGCAACACCAGCGTGGTATGTCCGGCGAGCGCGACCTCGGCTGCGCGGTTTTTGCCAAGCTGGCTGACATCGCGGTCGATTTGGATGACGTGCGCATTGGGGCTTATGCCCGCGCCAAAACCGACGCGAAAATCGAGCGGCGTACCGACGATGAGCACCAAATCCGTCCCCTTCAAAGCCCGGCGGCGCGCAAGGCTGAACACATGTGGATGGTCGGCGGGCAGAACGCCTCGGCCCATGCCATTCATCATGACGGGAATGCCGAGGGAGTCCGTCAGCGCCAGCAGCGCCGCCGACGCATCGTCCCAATACACCTGCGACCCCGCAAACACCATAGGCCTGTGCGCTTGTTTGAGCAGCGCGGCGACGTGTTCGATTTGCGCAGGGTCGGCCAGCGTCTTCGGCCACGGCGGCAAAGGCGGCGGCACGACAAGCTCGTTGTCATCAACTTGCGACATAAGGACATCGAAAGGCAGCTCCAAAAACACCGGGCCCGGCACGCCGGACACAGCCATGCGCACCGCCGTTTGCACAAGTTCGCGCAACCGTTTGGGATCGTGAACCGTCGCGCTCCATTTCGTGATGGTGCGCATGAGCGGGACTTGTTCCATTTCTTGCAGCGCGCCCCGCCCCGTGGACCGAAGTTCTGCCGCACCGCCGAGCACGATCAAGGGGGATTGCGCCTGGTACGCATTCGCGATTCCTGTGACTGCATCGGTCACGCCCGGCCCCGCCGTGACCAGCGCGACCCCGACGCCGCGTGTGAGCCGCGCATATCCGTCCCCCGCGTGTGCTGCGGCCTGTTCGTGCCGCGTGTCGATGAGCCGTATCCCATACCGCAAGCAACCGTCGTAAATCGGAGCGATATGCCCGCCGCACAGCGTGAAAATGTCGCGGACTCCATGCCGATGAAGTTCCTGCGCTACCAAATGACCGCCGATGTTTGTTCCCATAAGGCGCGACGGTACTCACAGACCGTGGGTTTGGTCAATCGCGCCATGCAGCGGGTTTTGTCAGTACGATGAGACATGCGCAAAAATGGAATAGGAGGAATCGATGAGGTTTAGAAGAAGTGCCTGGTTGTCGTCTTGTGCAGTGGTGTTTGTGGTTGAGGTGGGTGTGGGCGTGTGTGTGGGACAGACAACCCCTGTGCGGTACGAGCTGTCGGGGAACGAATTGAAAGTGCCGGGGCCGGTGCTGTTTCAAACTGGCAGCGACAAGCTCAAGACAGAATCGGAGTCTGTGCTTTCGTATGTAAAGGGGTATCTTGCAGACAAGTCGTACATCTCTCTTTTGCGGATCGAAGTTCACTCGGATGCGACGGGCAATTCGGCGGCAAACCAAAAACTGACGGAACAGCGGGCTCTGTCGGTGGGGCGGTGGTTGGTTGCTCACGGGGTGGACTGCAAACGACTTCTGGCTGTGGGCTTTGGCGAGACGAAGCCGGTAGCGGACAACCGCACAGACGAAGGCAGAGCGCAAAACCGTCGGGTGTCGTTTGTGAATGCGGAACTGCGAGGCCGCGCGATCGGTGGCATGCCGGTGGACGGCGGCGGCAAAGTCGCTGGGGATTTGTGCAAATAGGTTCGGGTTGCCCAAAAACACGGAAGCGGGACTTTGTTCGCACGGGTCGAAAACGGTCAGGCTATAATGACTTAACGACTTAGGTCTTCTTGGGCTCGACGATGAACAGTGCTGGCATAGCTTCCGCTTCCTCTCCTCGAGCCGCTGCGGTGTGGGCTGCGTACTCGACGATGATGCGGCTGTGTCACGCCGTTGGACAGGTGGTTCACGGCAAAAGCGAAGTGATCCGTCTGGCGGTGGTGGCGCTTGCGGCGCGCGGACACCTTCTTTTGGAGGACATTCCGGGCGTGGGCAAAACGACGCTTGCGCGGGCACTGGCGAAAGCGACGGGAGGCACGTTTCGGCGCATCCAATTCACTTCGGATTTGTTGCCGTCGGATGTGATCGGCGTTTCGGTGTGGAATGAAGAAACGCGCCTGTTCGAGTTCAAACAGGGGCCGCTGTTTGCGAATGTGGTGCTGGCGGACGAGGTGAACCGCGCGGCACCGCGCACGCAAAGCAGTCTGCTCGAAGCGATGAGCGAAGGTCGCGTGTCGGTCGATCACGTCACGTACACGTTGGAACAGCCTTTTTTGGTGATGGCGACGCAAAATCCGCTGGAGCACTTTGGAACGTATCCTTTGCCGGAAAGCCAAATGGACCGTTTTTTGTTGCGTTTGCGGCTGGGATATCCGTCGCGAATGGACGAGCGGCGCGTGGTGATGCGGGGCAGCCAATACGATCCGATTGAAGACCTGACGCCGGCTGCGACACCGCAAGACGTGACGCAAATGCAGGATACGGTTTGCCTGGTTCGCGTCGAGGAATCGCTTCTGGAATACGCGGAACGGCTGGTGGCGGAGACGCGCAGGTCGGCGCTTCTGCAGCTGGGGGTTTCTCCGCGTGGTTTTCAGTCGTGGTATCGAGCGGCGCAGGCTCGGGCACTGTCGGAAAATCGCGATTTTTGCGTGCCGGATGATTTTCGGGATCTGGCGGTGTCGGCGCTGGCGCACCGTGTGGTTTTGCCAGGAGGCAGCCAAGCGGGCTACGGCGATGCGCTCAGCAACGGTCGGGCCGAGGCAGAACGCATTTTGTCAGGAATCATCGACCGCGTTCCGGTGCCATGAGGCTGCGTTTCCTCACCCGTCTGCGCGGCGTGCGTCCAACGCGCGACGGCGTGTGGGTGATGGCGGCGGGCGGATGTCTGCTGGTGGTCGCGCTGAACAGCGGAAACAACCTGCTGTATTTGCTGTTGTCGATGATGATTGCGCTGCTCGTGACGGCGCTGTGCATCGCAGAAGCGTCGCTGCGCGGCATCGTGCCAAAGCGATCGCCACCCGCCAGACTGCATGCCGGTGTGCCGTTTTTGATGGGCATTGCGCTGCGGAACGAAAAGAAGAGGCTGTCTTCCTTTTCGATCGAAGTGGAAGACCTGTGCGATGAAAAAGTGGTCGATAAACGCTGCTATTTTTTGAAAATCCCGTCGGGAAGAACACAACAAACGGCGTATCGACACACGTTGCCACGGCGCGGGCGGTACGTGTTTTCGGCGTTCCGCATCTCGACGAAGTTTCCGTTCGCGCTGTTTCGTTCGTCTCGGTATGTGGAACATCGTTCGGAAATCGTGGTGTATCCGGCGATTGTGCCTCTTCAACATTTTCCAAAGACGCTCACGTCGGCAGTGGGAGAGCGTTCGATGCCAAAACTCGGGCGTCGGGGCAATTTCCACGGGCTGCGCGAATACCAAACCGGCGACGATCCGCGGGACATCCATTGGCGCAGCTCGGCGCGTCGTCAACGGCTGATGGTGCGTGAGCAGGAAATTGAGGCGGTGCAACAAGTCACGTTGTTTGTAGACAATGCGCTGCCGCTCGACAAACGGGACAATCCCGACGAGCTCGAAAGCCTCGAAAAGGTGATTTCGTGGGCGGCTTCCCTGGGGGCATTTTATTTGGAACAGGGTTACGCGGTGCGTCTGTGTGTGCGCAGCCTGGACCCACCGCTGTCCCCTTTGTGGAGCCCGTCGAGTTTGCAAAAACTACTTCTGACCCTCGCGCTCTTGCCAACGGTTTCGCCGGATGTGCCGTTTCAAAAACCACCGCCTTTGCCTCGGCACGGAACTCTGCCGGTCGCCGGCGGCGGTGACAGTCTGATCCTGGTGCGTCCGGGGGCCGACCTTTCCAAAGACAAACCTTGCGGCCACATTTTGGAGGCCAAGTGAGGTTCGCCAAAACACACAAAGCCGTGTCGTACCTGATGGTCTCGACGGCGGTGGTGATGTTGATGCTGACGGGCGAGCTTCCCGTGTGGGAATGTGTGCTGGTGTCGGTGGGGATTGTGGCGTCGTACTTTTTCGATCCGCAAACCCGCGTATTCATGCAGCGCGATGCGTATGGGTATTCGCTGTACGGCACGCTGGGTCTGGTCACTTCGTTTCTTCTTTACCGAGCGGCCCAAGACGATGCGTGGTGGGAAGGTGGCCTGCACCTTTTGCTGCTGTTTTTGGTCGCGAAGCTGTGGCACAGGCGGCACAACGGCGATTACTTGCAGGCGTATGTGTGCAGTTTTGTGATTTTGCTGGCGGCGACGCTGGTTGAAATCAGCCTGTTTTACGCACTGTTTTTGTTTCTGTACGTCGTGTTTGCCATGTGGACGCTCACGCTGTTTCACCTCCGTCGAGAAATGGAGGAAAATTATCTGCTCAAGCACTTGCCCGGTCGGCACGGTCAAGCCGCAGAGAGCGAGCGCGTCGAAGTCGAGCGGATTCTCAACTCGCGCCGCGTCGTCGGCTGGTCGTTTTTGCTCGTGACCACTGCGTCGGGTCTGGGCACGTTTTTGCTCGCGTGGCTTCTGTTTGTGTTGCTTCCCAGGGTGCAAGCCAGCGTCGATTTGCCGTTTCATCGGCGAGCGTTGCCGACGATGGGTTTTTCCGAGCACCTCGAATTGGGCCATTACGGTCTTTTGCGCGACAACCCCCGCAAAGTGATGCAGGTCGAAGTGCTCAGCAGCCCACGGCCCACCGAGATGCGGCTGCGCGGCGTCACGTTTGCGCACTACGAAAACAAACAGTGGTCGCAATTGCGCGGCAACGAGCGCCCGGTCGCGTTGCGCGACAAGCGAGCGTCGCTTTTGCCAGGAGAGTTTTTTCCAGCGACCGAAACGCCCTGGGTCGAGATTTATCTGGAGCCGCTCGAGGCCGATTCGCTGTTTCTGCCGACACCGAACCCCAGGCCGGCCAGCTCGGTTTTGTTTGCGGAAAGTTCGGCGACCGCCGCCATCGAACTCTTCCAGCGGCCCGATGGACAGTTTTTGGTACGCGGCCCGCGTGGGCGACTGCATTACAGCGTGTTTTTTGATCAGGCCGCGACGGTGTCATCCGCTCCCAAAACAGCGCCTCGGGCCTATCTGTCCTTGCCGCCCAATTTGCAACAGAGACTGCGCGGCTTGGCAGATTCTGTGGTGCAAGGTGCGCAAACCCCGCGCGAAAAAGCAGAGCGGCTGCGCGGCCATTTGCACAAGCACTACCGCTACACCACGCGGCTGTGGAAACCGACGCATCCCGAGCCCATTCTCGAGTTTTTGGAACACCAAAAACAGGGGCACTGCGAGTATTTCGCGACGGCGATGGCGTTGCTTCTGCGCAGCGTGGACATTCCCTCGCGCACGGTGAACGGATACCTGTCTACGGAATGGAACCCCAAAGGTTTTTTCGTCGTGCGGCAACAGCACGCGCATTCCTGGGTCGAGGCGTTTTTCGACGGTCAATGGGTCGTGTTGGACCCAACACCGCCGCAGACCTCACCCCGTTTTCTGCCCGTCCTTCATTCCATGCGCCAGTTTTTCGACGGGCTCGAAATGGACTTCGGCAAATACGTGCTGGAATACGACACGTTTGCGCAGCAAAAACTCGGAGACCGCTTTTCCACTTTGTGGAAGCCGTCCAA
>Ga0272412_1000320_pt1 | contig 13722 bp, 9 predicted proteins | sample WWTPWeurt_MetaT_FD_193540 | JGI IMG/M metagenome (GOLD analysis project Ga0272412, IMG submission 193540) | Metatranscriptome of activated sludge microbial communities from WWTP in Nijmegen, Gelderland, Netherland - WWTP Weurt (Metagenome... | ecosystem: Engineered > WWTP > Aerobic digester >...
AGTAGAGGTCCACGTACAATGCAAAAGGTGCGACTTGGACGCTGGAGGCCGCTGCGATGACAACGAAAAGCTCCGATCCCGACATCCTGGCCGACGATTTGTGCGAAATCCTGGATGAGGACACAGAACCCGCCAAACCGGACACCCTCGCGGACATGCTCCGAGATGCCGACGATTGTGCGGACGCTGCGCTGGTCCAGGTCGCCTCGCGCGGCAAGCTTTCGGACCTGGTTGCAGCAGACTGTTTGCGCGTAAACAGCCCCCTTTTGTCCGCGCTGTGCGAGACGCTGGAAACCCCCAACACCTATTTTTTGGTCGTGTACGAGCTGTGCCAGCAAAAGAACCGCGACGTGCGGCGTCTTCTGGAAGCACTCCTTTTGTCCTCAGAAGATGCGCTGCCCGAACTCTTCGCGCTGATCATCGATCAAGGCATGTACGAAGTCTTGCTGTCGGCCCTGGATGTCCGCCGCCACGGGGACACAGAAACCCTCCGTGCCCTGGCCTCCGCGCGCCCCACGTATGACATGGATGAACTCAACGAGGACACCCTGACCCGACTTCGTGAGCTGTCTTTTTCCTGTCCCTACGACCTGCTCATCGTCCCCGGTTTTACCCCTGTTGGAACCAAAAAGCCCACTCCCTTGCACGAATTGCCCGCTGCTGTGGCCCGTGTCCAGCTTGCTGCCAAGGACCTTTTGTCCGGCCTTGCCCCCGCTGTTTTTGTGACCGGTGGTTCTGTTCATCCCCCTGGGACTCCCTACAACGAAGCCCTCATGATGCGAAAGGCACTCCTTGACCTGGGCGTTCCCGCAGACCAGATCTTGGTGGACCCACACGCGCGGCACTCCACCACCAACCTCCGCAACGCGGGCCGCGTCCTTCTGTCTCTGTCGCGCGACAAAGCCCTCATCGTGACCGGCTTTGAATCCGTCGTGTTTTCCCAAGCTTTCTACTTTGCCCACGATGGCCTGTCCACCTTCGCCCTCCGCTGCAAAATGGAACTCGGCTACTCGGTCGGAACACTGGAGGAAGTCGATTCCCACCACATCGCCTATCAGCCAAGTTCCAACGTACAAACCCCAAACGTCTCTGACCCCTTAGACGCATAACCCCAACGTCTTCTTACCCCCCTTTGGCCCCCTTTGGCCCCATGAAAAACGGAAGGGAAGCGTTACGGGGTTTGAGGGACCGCAGGCTTTTGGGTTTGGTCATAGGCGCGGATGATGGCTGCGACCAGGGGATGCCGCACCACGTCCACTTCTCCAAACTGGACGAACTCGATGCCCGGAATGCCGTGCAAAAGCTTCATCGCTTCGAGCAGGCCGCTTTGCGCCCGCGAAGGCAGGTCGATCTGGGTGATGTCTCCGGTCACGACCGCTTTGCTGTCATACCCCAGCCGCGTCAGAAACATCTTCATCTGTTCGCTGGTGGTGTTCTGGGCCTCGTCCAGAATCGCGAACGAATCGTTCAGTGTGCGGCCCCGCATGAACGCAAGGGGAGCGACCTCGATGTGCCCCCGATCGATCAAAAGTTGCGCCCGTTCCATGTCCAGCAAGTCGTTGAGAGCATCGTACAGAGGACGCAAATACGGATTCACTTTGTCCTGCATCGTGCCCGGCAAAAAACCGAGCTTTTCGCCCGCCTCGACCGCCGGGCGACACAGGACGATGCGCCGCACCTGTTTTTCCAGCAGCGCCTTGACCGCCATCGCCATCGCCAGATACGTCTTGCCGGTTCCCGCAGGCCCGATGCCGAACACGATGTCTTCATTCCGAATCGCATCCAGATAGCGTTGTTGCGCGACACTCTTTGGAAACACCGGCCGGCTTTTGTGCGCGACAACCACCGCCTCTTTCAGCACGTCCTTGACCGGTGTTGCGGGGTCGTGCTGAAGCATGCGCAGCCCGCGCACGACATCTTCTGTGGTCACGGCCCGGCCTTGTGCGAGCAGCGACCGCAGTTGTTCCAGCAGCCGGTGCGCAAGTTCCACCGATTCTGCGCTGCCCACAAAGGAAAGTTCGTTTCCCCGCGCATGCAGCGAAAGCCCAAGCTGCCGTTCCAAAAACTTCAGGTGTGCGCCGTGTTCGCCAAACAGCGCCTGTGCCGTCGCGTTGTCCGCAAAGGAAATCGTCTGCCGAGTCAGTTCGCCTGCCATCTGCTTGTGTCTGTCCATCGCTGCCCAGGTGTTCCAAAAAGCCAACAAAAAACCCAGGCACCCTACCGCATTCGCCGCGACTTATGCGCGGGAAATGGGCCCACCTTCCCATTCAATGCCGGCTCGATTCCGGCACCCTTTTGGGGCCTGTCCCATGCCAAGGTTTCGCTTCGCCCAGGCTTGAGGTTGGCTGGCACGAGGCTTGGGGTTGGCTGGCACGAGGCTTGGGGTTGGCTGGCACGAGGCTTGGGGTTGGCTGGGGTGAAGGTGGGGATTGGCTGGGGTGGTGCATCGCTTTGGCCTGACCAGGCCAAAGGTTTTGGCCCAGGCAGGCCAAGGGGACGCTGTGCGCCTGCCGAAGGTGGACTGCTCCAGTGCCGGGGGTTGGCCTCGCCCCGGCTCAGGTTTGATGCGGAACAGCCAAAAAAAGGGGCCCTCGAAGGCCAAACGCATGCTTTGCCCCTGCCGATCCGGGTCTTCGACCAGGCCAAGGGCCACCCCTTTGAACGCCAAAGGCCCCCCTTGACAGAGCCGTTCAACCTTTGTTTGACGCTTTCGGATCGTCGTTCGGGAAACCGAGCCAGGTTGCGCCGTCTTTGGAAAATTCCTTCTTCCAGATCGGGACTTCGTGTTTCAGTGCCTCGATCGCCGCGCGGCACGCGGCAAACGCTTCGGGGCGATGCGGAGCGGACGCAGCCAAGACGACGGCAGCGTCCCCCACGGACAGACTCCCGACCCGATGAACCATCGCCACTTTGGCACCCGCGTGTTCGCCTTCGATCCGAGCCGCCAGGTCCGCCATTTTTTTCAGCGCCATGTCGTCGTACGCTTCGTAGTCCAGCCGGACGACTTCCTTCCCCTCGTTGTGATCCCGCACGATTCCCACAAACATCACGATGCCCCCCTGTCCAGGCGCAGCGACGGCAGAAAACACTTCGGCTGGGTCAAGGGGGGTTTGGGAAAGCCGCACATGCGGTGCGCCCCCCGCAACGGGAGGAATGAGCGCGACCTCATCCCCATCGGCGAGCACCGTGGTCTCGGGCATAAATTCCTGATTGACCGCCACCTGAACTGCCTTGCGGCTGGCGGCGACAAAAGGCTGCCGTTCGGACAAACGCGACAGCAGCTCGGACACGCTGGCCCCGTCCGGCAGCTCGACCGTCTCCCGATCTTTGCCAAGCCGTTCTTTGAGCAACGCAAAATAACGAACAGAAACCTTCATGCGCTCGATTCCTTTGTTTTCCGCAGAAACCGCCGCATCCTATCGCAACCGGTTGCAAAAAGGGGCGACGACCCAACACCCCTTCTGCAACCGTTTGCAACCGGCGTTTTACAAAAGGCGTTTGGGGAGTTTGATGCGGCCAAGACACGCAGAAGACACCGCAAACCGCAGCGGTTTCCCGATCTCAAGTCCGACCGAGACGTGCTGATATTCGGGATGCCTGCGCAGCGCGGCCACGATGCCGCGAAGGGTTTTGTGTTCACAATGCTCTCGCGGGTCCACAATCGGGGAATCGCACACGACCAAGAGCACCGCACAGACGTTCTCGGCGATCGCGATTTCCGTTGCTGCTTCTCCCCAGGCTTCCGAACCCCGCTCCACCGTCAAACGACCGATTTTCGGATGCGCAAGACCCATCAAATCCACCGTGCTGCGATCCGCAAAGAAAGGAATGTATCCAGCCGGGGCGACCGCGATCGAAAAATCCGGCGTGGTGTGTTCCGACAGCCACACGCCCGCCGCCCGCCGAAACGTGCTGCACGGCTGGTCGCCCTCTTTCGACAGCGCCCAACCGGTTTGCGCCGCCGACAAAAGAAACAGAGACAGCAGGATTCCGTACCGCTTTCCTTTGGGAAACCGCGTGCCTTGCAGAAGCCGAAAGACCGCGAGCAGCCCGAACGCAAACGGAAACATCAAAAAACGACCGCGCGAAAGTTCGTCTCCACCGAGCAGCGCGGCTTCCAACACTGCCGCAGCCCCGACCCCCAGCGAAAGAAGAACCACCGGATCTTGCCGCACCACCTGTCTTCCGTTTTTCCAAAGCAAGTGCAGCAAAAGCACCCCCAGCGGCACCAGTTGCGGAGCATCCTGCAACACATACCGGCCATAGCGCAGCAGGTTGCGGGGCTCGATTCGGAACTTGGTCGCGACCGGCACGGCCAGCGCGGCACCATACGTCATCCGGTGTACCGCCACATGCGCGGCGATGCCCAGCGCGAACGCCAAAAACACGACGGGAAGTTGTTTTCGGGTGCGCGGCAAAAACACAAACAGACACAACAGGCCGCACAGAAGCTGCAACGGCAAATCGAGCCGGACAAACGGACTCACAACACCCACAAGAACCGCTCCCATCCATCTTTTGAAGCGTTCCCTTTCGGTCTGTTCCGGCGTGTCCGCTTCGCAACCGTGCCCGACGAGGTTGACGAAAAACAGAGCCAGCCACAGCGCCAGCGGTGTCTCAAGCCCGCCACTCGCCCACAACACAAGCGGCGGAAACGACACAAAACAGAGCAGCGCAATCAGGAGCCGCCGCATGTTGAGCTTGCTCCACAACAGCACAGTGAACGACAGCACAGCAAACACCGCAAACAGCGGGCCTAAAAAACGCGCCGAATCTTCAATGGAAAAGCCGACAAGCACGCCCAGCCTCAGCAGATACGCCCACGCCACCGAGCTGTGCGCCTGCACCGGATGCCCCGGATCGAACATCATTCCCAGGCCTCGGCTGTGTTGCAGCACATGCCGAAACAAAATGAACGCATCGTCGGCCACGTAGTCCAGACGGTGCGCCGCAAACAGCAGCCACAACGCGCAACACACGGCAATCCCCAAAAGCAGCAGCGGCAAACGAGGACGCCTGCGCGTACTCATCCACGCCAAAACCGTATGTTGGGAACTCGACACGAGACGAAAACCTCTTTGCCGGCTCAGAACGGCAAACGGACCCGAGAAACGACCAAGACACGTACCGCGCAGACCAAAGAAACACAAGCGTCGCCCCAAAAGAAGCAACACCGGCCCAAAATTCTCGAAAGCCTGGCTTCAAGCTGCGGTATCGTCACAAAACTCATGACCACGCGCTCGTACCGTCTCCCGACCCATATCCGACCCCTTTCCTATCACATCGACCTGAGCTGCGACCCGAGCCGCGCCGAATTTTCCGGCACCGTCTCGATCGAGCTGGAGCTGATGGCACCGACCGATACCATCGTGCTCCACGCCCGCGACCTCGAGGTCACGCGCGCCTGCGCAAGCCCCCTGTTCGGCGAAACCGACAGCGCCCTCATCACCTACCAAGCCGAGCAAGAAACCGTGTCCCTCCTTTTGGGCAAAACGCTGCCTGTGGGCCGCGCCAAGGCCGAGCTTTCTTTTTCGGGGCGTTTGTCGCACGGCATGCGCGGTTTGTATTTGGCGACCGACGGCACGCACAGCGCCGTGTGTTCCCAATGCGAGGCCACCGAAGCCAGGGCCATTTTCCCCTGTTTTGATGAACCGGCCTTCAAGGCGACTCTCCGCTTTACCATTCGCACCGGGTCCGGGGTCGTCGCGCTGACAAGCGGTGTGCTTGCAAACCATCGGCTGGAACCCAGCCAACAGGTGTACGAGTTTGCCGAAACCAAACCGGTGTCGTCTTACCTGGCCGCCATCGTCGTTGGCGATTTGGACAGCGAGCCCGCCCGGCACCTTCGCGACATTCCGATGCGTGTCTATGCGCCGTCGGGTAAGGCCTCCCAAACCCAGTTTGCCCAAGGCATCACAGAGCGCCTTCTGCCCTGGTTTGAGCAGTACTTCGACTTCCCCTATCCGTTTGGCAAGTACGATCAGGTCGCCGTGCCTGGGTTCGACGCGGGCGCGATGGAAAACATCGGCCTCGTTTTGTTTCGGCAAAACCTGCTCCTCATGAGTGCGGGCAGCGCCTCGTGGCGACAGGAAAAGACCATCGCCCTCATCATCGCCCACGAAATGGCGCACATGTGGTTTGGCAACGTCGTCACCATGAAGTGGTGGGACGATTTGTGGCTCAACGAGGCGTTTGCCGAATGGATGGCGCACAAGGTCGTCCACACGCTGTGCCCCGAATACGAAGTCTGGAACGACTTCATCGAGGACAAGGCCCGCGTCCTGTTCGACGATGCCCTGTACAGCACCCACCCCATTTTCACACCCGTCGAGACCCCCGACCAAGCCATCGAGATGTTCGACTCCATCACGTATCAAAAGGGCTGCGCCGTGATGCGGATGCTCGAACACTTCCTGGGCGAAAGCCATTTCCGCGATGCGCTGCGCACCTATATGAAGGAATTTCAGTACGGAAATGCGCAGGGCAAAGACCTGTGGCGGGCGCTGGAGCAACAAAGCGGCCAGCCGGTCGAGCGGCTGATGGAAAGCTGGGTTTCTCAGCCTGGTTTCCCGGTCGTCGATGTCGAGCTGGTCGCGTCCCCACAAGACCCGTCCCAAGGCCCTGCGTTGCACCTGTCCCAACAGCGTTTTTTTTCAGACAAGAGCAGCAAAAAAAGCGATTCGGTCTGGTGCATTCCCATGACCGTGCGTTACGCCGACGACGAAGGCGAAAAGACGCATCGCTTTGTGTTCGACGTGCCCGAAAAAACCGTGCCGCTCCCCGCGTCGGGACATGTTCGTTTTGTGTACGCCAACCAGGACGAAATCGGCTTCTTTCGGCAGCGGTTTTCCGAAAACACCCTCGCGCAGCTTCTGCCGGTCGCGACAACGGTGCTTTCTCCCGTCGAACTGGTCGGCCTCGTCGAGGATTCCTGGGCGATGGTGCGCAATGCCACCCGCTCGATCCACGACTTTCTCGGAGTCTTGTGGGCGGCCAGTGAATCGAAGCACCACAGCGTGTTGCGTGTCGTCGCCGAGCGGCTCGACGTGCTCGACCTGCTCGTCAAAGACTCGGGCGACAAAGAGGCGCGCACGAAGCTGCGTGTACTGTCCCAAAAGCGGTTTTCGCCCCATCTAGAAGAGCTGGGTTTTGCCCCGCGCCCAAACGAAACCCAACACGACATGCAGCGCCGCGTCATTTGCATTTCGACCCTGGCTTCTCTGTCGCGCGTGCCCCAGGTCATTTCCGAGGCCGAAATCCTGGCGCAAGCCGAACTTGCCGATCCCTGCGCCGTGGACGCCAATCTGGCCGGAACACTCGTTGCGGTCGCGGCGAAATTTGGTGATGAAGCGCGCTTTGACCGATGGATAGACACGTTCCAAAAGCGCAAAGCCGCTGGGCGGCCTCCCCAAGAGGTCGCGCGATACTTGCATACCCTGTCGCATTTCCGTCGCCCCGGCTTGCCCGAACGGACGCTGGAACTCATGGCCCAGGGCGTGATTCCGCAAGAATCCATTTCGTCTGTGTTCACCCAGCTTTTGTCCTTCCGTCATTCCCAGTTGGTCGCGTGGGAGTTTCTGAAACAGCATTGGGACACCCTCTGCGAGCGTTTCGGCGAGCTCGGCATTTCCCGCGTCATCGAGGCGCTGGGCCGCCTGCCCGGCCAAAACCGGGAGGACCTGCTGCACTTTTTCGAGACCCACCGCCCCGCCGGGGCCGAACGCGCCCTTCGCCGAGCCCTCGAACGCATGGATCAAACCGAGGAACTCCGCAAACGCATCACCCCCGACCTCTGCGCCACCCTCCGAAAAAGCTGACCCCCCATCGCGCCAGTCGCACCGGACCACACTAAACCCAGCGTGAGCGTGAGCCCGAGTCCATCCAAAGCCTGAACCCGCTGACATTTTCGACGAAACATGCGACGCTTGTCCGGCGTCTTGCTGTGCAAGGAGACGGTCTTCCCCAGACGGAGTTCTTGACCATGAAACCCTCGGAACCGTCCGGAACACTCTCGGTTGAGGTGAGTGTTTCGGACCATGCGCCGCTGTTCCTTGAAATCTCCACAGGACAGGCCCTTTTGGTGGGCCGCGCTCCAAACGCAAGCAAGCTCAAACCCGACATTGCGGCGACGTTGCAAGGCGTCGAGCTGGTTCCGGTGACGATCCTGGACGACCGCGTGTCCAGCAACCATCTGGTCGTTTGGAATGCGGGAAAAGAAACCAGGGTGCTCGATTTGCGCAGCAAGAATGGAAGTTGGGTCAAGCTTCCATCGGATGCGCCTGCCCGTTTCCAGACCCCCGACCACCTTGCGTTCCGACTGGCCATGGCAGGAACAGAGGTACCCCTTTCCCACGACATGCAGGCACCGGAATGGGTGAATCCCGAAGATTTTGCGGGTGCAGTTTGTCGGTCCATCAATGACTGGTTGCGAAGCATCGGAACCGCAGCCCAAGCCACAGTCCAACTGCATCCCCCCTTTCGCGACAACGAAGACACGACCCTGCTCGCGGATGGGTCCCGGCTGTCGTTGACCCCGATGATGGGTTTTACGCTGGACATCTCGTGGCAACAAATCCGCGAGCGGATCAACACCTACATTTCAGAGCAGAACATCCGTTTCGAGCAGCTTCAAGGACACGACGATGACTTCGTGCTCGCGTCCCCCGTCATGCGGATCGCGCACCGGGAGCTCAGCGATGCTGCCGCGTACGGTGTCCGGGCAATGCTCCTTGGCCCCACGGGCGCCGGCAAGGAACGGATGGCGCGCTGTTACCATCGACATTCCCGTGCGCACCGCGGTCCCTATGTTTCCGTGAATTGTGCCCTCCTGAAAGAAGGTCTTTTGTACGCGCAGCTTTTTGGTGCCAAGCGCGGCTCGTTTACGGGGGCCAACAACGATGTGGTGGGGGTGATCGAATCTGCGAACGACGGAACGCTGTTTCTCGACGAAATTGGAGACATGGACCGCGAAGTACAGAAAGCCCTGTTGCGCTTTTTGGACACGCGCGGGGAATACCAGCGATTGGGGGACTCTGTTGTACGTCATGCAACCGTTCAGGTGGTCTGCGCAACGAACACTCCGCTGGACGATCCCGAGTACCGCCATGGGCGATTCCGGGACGATTTGTGGTACCGGCTGGGGGTGAAAGTGGTTCGCATTCCCCCTTTGTGCCAACGTCCGCTCGATGTCCTGGCGTTCTTTCGCGCACGAACCATCCGAGGCGGACAGGTTCGCGTGCTCGATGCCCTGACCAAAGATGCCGTCCAATTCCTGCTCAGCGACCCACTGCCGGGCAACTTCCGCGACCTTGAGAATTTTGTCGACAGGCTTCCTGTGAATGCTGGACGAGGAACGATCGATGTGCCTGTGTGCGCAGCGGCGCTGACCGAGGGACGCAAACCCGTTGATCGGAAGGAACGCCGGACGGGCAACTACCCTCGGCTCGTCACCTCAGCCAAAGAGCCCCAAACAGACTGGTCCACCATCTTTGAGCAAGCCATGGCCGCCTTTTTGGATGATCACAGCGAGGCACCCCAAAACTGGGCGCAGCTGCACCAATTCCTGGAAAAGTACGTAAAGCCCGTCTTCGTGGCGCACGCCTGCCAGCTCCAAACGGCCCCCGAACTCTCCAAATCCACCAACTATTCTGAGCTCGCACGGAAACTCCTGATTGCGGACGGAAGCACCGTGAAGTCGCATCTCGCACGCTATCTGGAGCGGTTCCACAAGAAAAACCCATAACCCCCCTCACCTGCCACAACCTGGGTTTGCGGCGGCAAAACTTTCTTCACTTCGCACAGTCCGGTTTTGTACAATCGGCCTGTAAGTAAACAAATACCAACCATCCACGCGAAGTGGTTTCATGGCTCCGAAAAAACATATTCACGGTGTTCTTGCTGCTGGAACCATCTTTGATGGGCGGTTTGTGGTGGCCGGGCAAGTCGAGCGCGGGGGCAGCGCGACCATTCACCGGGCAGAAGACCGAACCACGGGCCGCACGGTGGCGCTCAAAGTGCTGCACAGGCGCACGATCCATGGACAAGAAACCACCCGGCTTTTGCAGGAAGCAAAAATCCTGGCCGAGTTGTGTCATCTCAGGATCGTGCCCTACGTCGGTCACGGTGTGACTGCGCAGGGCGAGCCCTATCTCGCCATGGAGTGGATGGAAGGCGAAAATCTTGCGCAACGGCTGCGCAGGGAACCCTTGGCTTTCGGCGAAGTCATGAGCCTTTTCCGGGGTGTCGCAGAGGGTCTGTCGGTCACGCACGGCCGCAACATCATTCACCGCGACATCAAGCCGAGCAATTTGTTTTTGCGCGACAAGAAAGTCGAAAACCTCGTGATCATCGACTTCGGCGTCGCACTCAACCAGGAACACGGGCTCCTCATCACTGCCGATGGCGCGCTGGTGGGAACCCCTGGTTACATGTCCCCCGAACAAGCCAAAGGAATCCGCGACATAGACCCCCGCGCCGATCTATTTTCCCTGGGTTGCATCGTGCATGAATGTTTGACCGGCAAGCCCACGTTCTTCGCCAGGCATCTTTCGGCGCTTTTGGCACAGATTCTGTTTCGAGAAGTCCCGCCCGTACACACCTTACGCCCCGGCGTTCCAGAGGGTCTTTCCGAGCTGATCGCCCGGATGCTCAGCAAAGACTCCCGACTGCGGCCTGCAAACGGAGCACAACTTTGTGCCGAGCTTGATGCGCTTCGTCGCGCAAGTGCCAGCGGCCCTGCCAGCGGCCCTGCAACAGAAACTGCGTCTGGCTCGGCCTCTGTTTCGGTTCCCAGACCACAAGCGCCTTCCCCCCTTCTGTTCCGAGAGGAATACCCCCTTTGGGGTTTTGTGGTGTCCAGCCAGCATCCAACACAGATCATGTCTTACCAAACCCTCGATGACTTGGAACCCGATCCGATGTTCCTCGCGGGTCAGCAGGAATTGGCCTGTGACCTCAGTCGATTGGGCATCCACGTGGAACAGCTTTACGACAAAACCGTCGTCGCGAATTTTCCACTTACTGCATCCACCGCAAGACAACTGCCGAAATTGATTGCGTACCTCAAAGACGCGCAAAACTTGTACCCGCATAGAACCGTGGTGGTCGGAACCTCGGAGTCCGAGAAAAGCGGCGACGCGGCGCTCGGAGACCGGCTAGAACGTGCGTTCTACTTGTTCGCGTCCATCGCCAGGGCGGGAAAAGACAGCTCACCTGGCACTCAAACCTGCACGGTCTGTTTTTGGGTTACGGAGTCACCTCCCTGCTCGGCTCGATGTTCGATACAGAACGAGTCCACTCGCGTCTGTTTCGTGTGTGCTGCGAACAGGAGGAACAGGCTCGTGTCCACAAGGCCGCGCTTATCCCCAAACGGATGCTTGGACGGGACAACGAACTGTCGTTTCTGCTGGAAACCCTACGAAACGGCCAGAAGGAATCTTCCGCGCGCGTCATCGAGGTGATGGGCAATAGCGGCATCGGCAAAAGCCGCCTCCTGGCCGAGTTTCTGGCCCAAGTCAACGTCGCACACAAAGCCTGGACCATCTTGTCCGCGCGCGGTACGCCTTTTCCAACGGAACATCCGACCCCCATGCTCGCAAATGCAGTCCGAAGCCTGGGCGGACCCACACAGACCACGGGCCTGTCTGATCTGAAAGAGCTTCCGTACAAGCGACTCCGCTTGAACAGCAGACCCCTGGATGCTTCGCGACTGTTTGCCCCTTTGTATGCCCTGTGTGGGCTTCTGTCGCCTTCGTCTGCTGCGGCAACGGCCCAAGCGCCCACTGCCGAATACCTGGACGAACTGTCCGCAGCCTTTGTTTGTTTCTTGAGCGCAGAGTCCGAAGCGGGTCCCGTTTTGTTTGTTTTGGATGATGTGCAGTTTGCCGATGCAGCGTCGATGCAGATCCTCGAACGAGCCCTGGCCGACTTGGCCGATCGACCCATCTTTGTGGTTTCCGCTTCCGACCTGTCGTTGTCTGCTCGCTTTCCTTCCCTGTGGTCGCATTCCCCCAAACAGACCCTTTCGCTTGCTCCCCTCGATCTCGGGACCACCGAGGAGCTGGTCCTTGAGTTTTCAGAAGGCCAACTGTCCCCCCAGCAAACCCACCGGATCGGTTTCCTAAGCCAAGGTCATCCGAAAGACGTGTGTGAACTTGTGCTTTGGATGCTCGATCGAAACCGAGATCCATTTCCGCGTTCGATTGCCATACCGATCCGCATCGACGCGCTCCATCTTCCCAAGGACGCACGACTGGTCTTGCGGGCAGCCAGCACCATCGGCGTCGTCTTTTGGGATGAAGCGGTGCGCAGAGTCCTTTTGGAAACGCGGTCCTCCGAACGGGTTGCACAGATGCTGAACGTTCTTTGTGAGCAGGAATGGATCATTCGGCAGCCCGATAGCCAGTATCCGGGGTGCCAGGAATATCGTTTTGCGAGACCCCTTGTGCAGGAGTGTTTCGCCTCGTTCCTGTCTCCCGAAGAACACCAGTTGGTGGCCGAGCGTTCGGGAGAGTTCCTGCACCGTCAAAGCGGCTCGTGACAGGGCCACCGACCTGGAAGGACGCCAAAGAGCGGCAGGGAGCGCGGAGGAGGAGGCACGATCATCCGGTGCGTGCGAGTTCCGTTTGGCGAGAGGAAGTATCGCGAACAGGGAGGCGCACGGTACGCCGCACCCTCGCCCACAGTTGACGCAAGTACATCTTCAAAAGACCGGCCCGGACCGGCGCGAGCACAAACTGCGCGGTTTCTCCGGGGGGCACCTGCTCCAGTTGCGCAAACCGATGTTGGAGTGCGGGGCGCGGCTCGATGCGAAAGTCGATTTGTGCTGCACAGGTATCCATCGAGTCCTCCATCCGCTCGATCTGACGCAACGACATGGGCGCTTGCGGTGCGGTCACGGACTGTGCCCACAACATCCGCAGCAGGCGCTGCACCAGGATTTCGCGGCTGCAAGGAACGTGCAGCACCCGGCTGGCTTGCGTCGTCCAATCGACATCGATCGCTTCGCAGTACTCCACCTCACGCGACAACAGAATCAGGTTCGGACGCTCCGCTCGTTCAAATGAGTCCAGGCATCGCTCCAGTCTTTGCAAACATCGGGGTTCGCAATCTGCCAGCAGAATCTGTGTGTACTGCTTGAAGGTCATCCGAAGCAGATCCGCTTGTCCACAGAACTCCGCGACCTCGACTCCTTGCTCTTGCAACAACGTCTTCATCGAGGACGACACTGCACCCTCAAAACTGAGCACACGACACGGACCTTGCGGTCTCATCGCCTGCGCGTGCCGACAGGTGTTCTCGTTTCTCAGTTGTTCACAATACCGCCTCCAGTAGACGCGGCCCGCCGTGGTCAGCGCCGAGACATAGGCCCCGACCCCGAACCCATTTTGGTGCTGTTCCAGAAAATTCGTCACCACGCACAGACCCACCTGTTCACTGCTGCCGGGCAACGTCAAAACCAGGCCTCCCACTGAACCAATCGGGATAGGACAACGACTCGATACATAGATACACCGGTGGCACGCTTCAGTGATATCGACCGTCAGCATGCTTCCGGCAAAACGAGTGATTCCACGCAATGGACGAGGGAGTTGGATCATCTTTTGATCGTGTTTTGCATGTTCTGGGTCCATGGTTTTTTCCTTTTCATTTTGGGTCACATTTTTTATTGAAGCAAGAGCGGTGCCACGCCTGAAACCATCCTCTGCCACGCAATCGCCACCA
>Ga0272412_1000329_pt1 | contig 13646 bp, 7 predicted proteins | sample WWTPWeurt_MetaT_FD_193540 | JGI IMG/M metagenome (GOLD analysis project Ga0272412, IMG submission 193540) | Metatranscriptome of activated sludge microbial communities from WWTP in Nijmegen, Gelderland, Netherland - WWTP Weurt (Metagenome... | ecosystem: Engineered > WWTP > Aerobic digester >...
ATGAGCCATGTCTTGCCGGGTCGCCGGCAAATCCTGGGGTAGCATCTGGTTTCTGGCGCCAGCCGACACCTTGCACCCGTAAATCATCGGCTACAGCCGCCAGGGTTTGCCGCATCTGTTGCTGATTTCCGATCAGTCAGTGCAATTCGACAGTCATCTCTGTGGAAACTATAGTAGTCAGGAACCCCACGCCGCCCGCCCGCGTTCGGCGTCAGGGTTTGGCTCCATCCGGTTTCACCAGCCTTTCCACACACTGAAATAAAGGAAGCTGTCCATGTCTGTTCCCAGCAACCTGCCGGTCTGGCAAGCATTGCAAGCGCATCATGCCGCCATTGCCGACCTGCATCTGCGTGACTTGTTCGCCGCCGATCCCGGGCGCTTTAACAAGTTCTCCCGGCGCTTCGGCGACCTGCTGGTGGATTTTTCCAAGCACCGCATCACCGAAGAAACCCTGAGTCTGCTGATTGAACTGGCTCGCCAGGCGCAACTGCCCGCCTGCACTGAGCGAATGTTCAACGGCGAGATCATCAACCACACCGAACAACGTGCGGTCTTGCACGTCGCCTTGCGCAACCGGAGCGACCGGCCGATCTTCGTCAAGGGTGAGGACGTAATGCCGGACGTGAATAATGTGCTGGAACATATGCGCAAGTTCGCCGATCAAATTCGCCGGGGCAAGTGGCGCGGCCACACCGGCAAGCGGATTCGCGACGTGGTCAATATCGGCATCGGCGGTTCCGATCTGGGGCCGAAGATGGTGTGTCAGGCATTGGAGCCTTACGGCGATCCCACCTTGCGGATGCATTTTGTTTCCAACGTTGACGGCGCGCACATCAGCCACGTTCTGGCGGAATGTGACCCGGAAAGCACCCTGTTCATCGTGGCGTCCAAGACCTTCACGACGCAGGAGACCATGACCAATGCCCATACTGCCCGCGCCTGGCTGATCAAGGAACTCGGTGACGAAGCGGCAGTGGCCAAGCACTTTGTCGCGGTGTCCACCAATACCCAGGGGGTGAGCGCCTTTGGCATTGATACCGCCAATATGTTTGAGTTCTGGGACTGGGTGGGCGGGCGCTATTCGCTATGGTCAGCGATTGGCCTGCCGATCATGGTCTATCTGGGTATGGAAAATTTCCTGGAGTTGCAGGAAGGCGCCCATGAGATGGACGAGCACTTCCGCACTGCGCCGCTGGAGGAAAATTTGCCAGTCATTCTGGCGCTGCTCGGCGTCTGGTATATCGACTTTTTCGGCGCGGACAGCCAGGTCACGCTGGTTTATGACGATTACCTGCGCTCGTTGCCGGATTACCTGCAACAACTGGACATGGAGAGCAACGGCAAGTCCATCGACCGCGACGGTCAGCCGGTGACAGTCAAGACCGGGCCGATTCTGTGGGGCGGCCTGGGGAATAATGGGCAGCACGCTTTTTACCAGTTGCTGCATCAAGGGACGCATCTGGTCCCGGCAGATTTTCTGGCCCCGGCGCACAGCCCGAATCCCATCGGCGACCATCATGCGATTCTGCTGGCCAACTGTCTGGCCCAGGCCGAGGCGCTGATGGTGGGCAAGACTGAGGCGCAGGCCCGCGCCGAACTGGAGAAGCAGGGGCTGAGCGGCGAGGCGTTGGAGAAGTTGTTGCCGTACAAAGTTTTCCCCGGCAACCGGCCCAGCACCAGCCTGTTCTACCGCCGGCTGACCCCGAAAGTGCTGGGTGCGCTGCTGGCGCTGTATGAACACAAGGTATTCACCCAGGGCGTGATCTGGAATATCAATTCCTTCGATCAGTGGGGCGTGGAACTGGGCAAGCAGTTAGCGAACGCCATCCTCCCTGAGTTGAAGGGCGAACGGTCCGTAGCGGGGCATGACGCGTCGACCGTGGGGTTGATCGAGTTCTGCCGCACGGCGGACTGACGGCGGCGGTTTGATCAATGGCCCGTCTGCATCGATGTCAGCGGGCCTTTTTTAGCGACTCAATATCGCACGGCATACCACAACCGCCCCAGCCACTCGTAACCGTCGTAGTGAATTTCTGCAATCGCCGCGACCGAAGGTAACCAGGACTGGGGATCGAGCGGCTCCAGTTGCTCATTGAAGAACAGGGTAGGCGCTGGAATGACGTTCAACCCCTGCGCTTGGAAAGCAGCGACGGCTCGCGGCAAATGCGCGGCGTTACTGACCAGCAGGACAGTCTGAATATGGCGTTCGCGTAGTAATGCGGCGCTGTTGACGGCGTTTTCCCAGGTATTCTGGCTCATCGTTTCGGCGCTGACCGCACTCAGGCCAAACTCCTGCTCCAAAATGGCCTTCATTAAATCCGCTTCGGCAGGCTCTTCAGCGCTGGCCCGACTGCCGCGTCCACCGCTGGTCAGAACGGGCAGCCCGGCTTGCCGCGCCAGCCGGGCAGCGTAGCGCACCCGACCCAGGGTACGATAGTGCACGGTCGGGCTATTGCCGTATTCCGGCGCATCCTTGTGCAATCCCCCGCCCAACACGACAACCGCCTCCGGTCGCAGCGATGGCAGAACCTGCTCGGTCAGCGGCGGATAAATTTGCAAGGAACGGTTTAACAGGCTGGCGGTGAAAGGGATGCTGCATAAATAGTTCAGCACTGTCCCGGTCAGTAGCAGCGTTAAACCGGGACGTGGATGCCAGCGCCAGAGCAGCGCACCGAGCAGGCTCATCAGTAACGGCCCGCCGGGAGGTAGCAACAGGCTCTTGATCAGCATCAGCGCGAAACCGGGCGGACGAGGCAAGAAGGCTGATTGATACCGCCATGACGACGACGCACGATGCTCCTATAATCAATCATTCACAATATATCCATCAGTCTGTCATAGACCCGGAGAATGCCCCCATGTTTGGAGAGAGTCACGATTTATTCCATGAGTTTCCCGAGTACCGGGACCGGATTGCTGAGCTGAAGGCCGCCAACGCCCAGTTCGCCGTGCTGTATGACGAATATCATACGGTCAACGCCGAGGTGGAGCGGATCGAATTGCAGATTGAGACTCCGTCGGACTTTTATACCGAGACCCTGAAAAAGCAGCGGCTACACCTCAAGGACGAGATTTACGCCATCCTGCGGACCCACTCACGCGCTGGAGCGTTGATCTGAAAGCCGTTGAGAAGATACTCCATTCCCCTCTCCCCCTGATGGCGAGGGGGAAAGAGGCGCACCTGGCTCCCTGGAAAGGGGGGGAGTACGTCGCCGCCGGATGGTGGGGCGGTCGACTGCTGGCGCAGCTCTGGCCCGCGCCTGGCGCAGCCAGCCGAGGACGCAGCGCTCGATCTTATCCTGACTGGCCGGCGACAGATCGCGGAAAATCAATACTCCGGCACCGAGCAACAGGGTCAATCCACCTAGAAAGGTGACCAGTGGTTGCATGAACGCAATGGACAAAACTGCCAAGAGCGCGAGCAGAATATGTCGGATTTTCAAGAGGCGCCTCCAGCATAGTCCTTGGGCCGGGTGAGTTTGCGCACGAGAATGACCGTACAATTATCATCCGGTTGGCATTGCTGCTGACGGATGGTGGTCGCCAGTTCGGCCAGTAATTCATCCAGGAGTTCCTCCAGCGGTCGATGCGGTTGCGCCAACAGCATCGACCATCGCCGGATAAACGCTTGCGGATAATGCAGATGCCAAAGGCCATCGCTGGCCAGCAGGTAGACCCAATCAGGCTCCAGCGTCAGGGAGCGACGGTCGTTCAACCCACGCAAGAACAGGGGCAGATTGCCATCATGCAATTCATAAAGCTCCTCATCAATCGTATCCGCATAGAGATTCGGCGTCCCCAGGGTGCTGCCCAAAATAAAGGCCTGACTGATTTGGGAACTGGTTTGGACATGGACTTGCTGCCACCATTGGGCGCTGTCCAGCAGGCCCAACAGAGCGAGGTGAGTAGCGGGTACATGGTCTATCGTCAGGCACTGCACATGGTGGGCGTCAATGGCGTAAACGCGTGAATCGCCTACATGGAACAACAGTCCGGGGGAATGGGGCGGCATTTCGAGTAGAATGAGCGTACAACCGGTTTCCAGCCCTGCTTGTTGAAATTCTTGATACAGCCGCCGGTGCAAGAGATGCAACTCATTGGATAGTTGAGCGAGTTCGACAACGGCTGGAAGTTCGAGCAGCCCTTCGACGGCTTTTTCCGAGGCTTCCCGTCCATGACTGTGACCACCCATGCCATCAAGCACGGCCAGTCGTCGATGTCCGTGTGGCCAGCCGGTCAGTTGCAGTTGGGTTTCCTGTTCGCGCCAAAGGAACCGGGCGCGTCCCCGGCCGTCAATCAGTAAAAAATTATCCTGGTTTTCCTTGCGCCCGTGGCCGGTCGGTGAAAGCAGCGAGCGCACAGCGATCTCCAACTGGGGGCCGCGACAGGATGATGCGCGATGAGGCGCTGCGTTTGAGAGAGAGGAGTGAATATGCATCTAAAGTCGGGTCATCGTCGTGAGCAACAGACATGATCAGTCCACCAGGCGGACAAGGTTCGATCTGTGGCGCCGGTGCTTCCTCGTGATCAGGCGCCCAGTCGTTTCATCCTTCTGCTAGACTAACTTAATGATGCGCCTTACGGCTGTTAATTCAAATAAATCTTTTGGAACTCTTTGATCAAACGATGGCTTATGGATATCGAAACGCGTCTTGAGGAACTTGCGCAGGCTTATGCCGCCGGCCGTCTGAACGAAGCCGAGCTGGCGCGTCTTCAGGAAGAAGCCCTGCGCGTAGTGGCAGACGATGGTGACCACGCACGGTTGTCAGAAAGCGGCCTGCCCAGAGGAGAAAGCGATCCGGGAGGATCGCCGACGGCTCCGGGAGCGTTGACGGCTGGGCGGGTGATCGGTCCTCCCGACCGGCAAATGCGATTGGTGCATGATCTCAGTGGTCGAGGACGTATCTGGTTAGCACACCCCGCTTTTTCTTCACAGGACGGCGGCGAACCCGCTGACGAATTCCGAGCCATCAAAATTTTTCTGCCCGCTGGTTACGAATCGGGTTCGATCGACCCAGTGCGCGACGAGCGGGTGTCACGGGCGGATTTGATCGGCTTGCGTTCCTATCTCGCCAAAGTCAGGGCGCGGGTTGAGCTGGCTGTGAAACTCGACCATCCGGTAATCGCCCGCATCTATGGCTGGCGACAAGGTTCTGACGGATGGCCATTCGCTGAAATGGAATACCTCAACCCTCATCACGGTCGCAGTCTGGCGCAACTGCTTGAAGAACAGGGAGGGGATGGGCTGTCCTGGGAGATGGCCGGAAAGTGGTTGCGTCCAGTCGCGGCCGCTCTGGATTATGCGCGCCGTGAACATCGATTGGCCCACCAGCATCTCGATGCAGACACTGTGTTCATTACTGACCAGGGAACAGTTCGATTATCAGGCTTTGGTTTGGCGGCTGAAATCCGGGAACCACGCAGTGTCCTGTTTAGCACGGGTGGATCAGGGCGCGAGGCAACCGGAGAGGGGGTAATCGAGTCGGTAGCCGCCGAAACGGCCTTTCGCCGTGATGTCTTCGCTTTGGCGCTCTTGGCGTATCGGTTGCTGGCCGGGCACAGCGTCCAGGAAGCCCAGGGCCAGCCGCCAGGTGCGGTGCCGCGTCCACCGGGATTGACGGACGACGCCTGGCAGGTTTTGCGGCGCGGCTTGGCGTACCCAAGTGAACTGTGTCCGACCGATGCCGGCCAGTTCATTCAGGCGCTGGACGCGGCGCAACGGCCAGCAATAGCGTCGTCAGGCCGTGGTTCCCTGCCGAAGTGGATTTGGGGCCTGATGGTTGGGCTGGCCTTGGCGATTAGCTTGGGCGTCTACTGGTTCAGCACGCCCATCGATCAGAGAACCGAACAGATCAGCTCCGAGGGCGTCGCTGGGCCGCCCTCATCTGGCGAGCCGGAGCGAGGGACGACCACACCGGTGGATGCGCCGGTCGAGGAAGGCGTTGCGTTACGGGAAGCAGAACGTGAAATCGACCAGCGCGCTTTCGAGGCTGCCCGCCGGATCGATACGGTTGCGGCTTACCAGATGTATTTGCAACGCTGCCCGCAGTGTGGCTATGGCAAGGATGCGCGGGTTGCGATCAAGGGGTTGGAAACCCGAAAAAAAGTCGAATCGCTTAAAGCGGATTTCGCCGCACTGGCCACAGCGTTGGAGGAAGGGCGTGAAGAGCGTGGCAGCGAAGCGCTGGCCCGCCTGGATGCGCTGGCGACGTTAACGCCGGATGACCCATTGATCGCTGCTGGTCGGCAGCAATTAGCGCGCAGTTGGGTGAAAATGGCGCTGATCAGCCTGAACAAACCCGACCCGGACGAGGCGCGCAAATGGCTGAAAAAAGCGGAAGCCATCCAACCGGAATTGCCGGAACTGGTCGCGCTGAATCAAGCACTCAAACAGGCGGAAGCGGTTGAGCAGGTCAAGCAAACCGATACTGAAGCGTTCGCCGCCACCCGGCGCGCTGACACTCGCCGGGCCTACTGGGCCTATCTCGACCGTTGTGCGGCGGGTTGTCGCCATCGTGCCGAAGCCGAAGCGGCTCTCGCCCGACTAGCCCCTGCCTATCCCGTGTTGCGGGACCGGCTAAACGACGGTTCGCAAGGGCCAGAAATGGTGGTGATTCCGGCCGGTGAATTCCAGATGGGATCGCCATCCTTTGAAGTCGGTCGTTACAGCGATGAACCCACCCGGGCGGTGCGCATCGAAAAATCATTCGCAATCGGCAAGTATGAAGTGATGTTTCACGAATATGACCGGTTTGCGACGGCGACGGGAAAGCCTTTGCCGGCCGATCATGACTGGGGGCGTGGCCGGCGGCCGGTGATTAATGTGGACTGGAGAAACGCGGTGGCGTATGCCGAGTGGCTGTCTCAGCAGACCGGTCAGCGCTATCGTCTGCCGACCGAAGCGGAGTGGGAATATACGGCGCGAGCCGGAACGACCACCAGTCGCTATTGGGGCAACGATCCGAATGAAGGTTGCGCTTACGCCAACGCCGCTGATCTGGACGGCAGGAAGGTGTTTGTGGGCTGGACGGTCATGCAATGCCACGATGGACAGGTCTATACAGCACCGGTAGGCAACTATCGGAATAATGAGTTTGGTTTGTATGACATGGCAGGCAATGTGCTTGAATGGACCTGCTCCATTTACGACAAGGAATCGAAGGCGCCAGCGCAGCGTTGCCAGGAGCCAGGCAGCGACCAGGAAATGGTGGTGCGCGGCGGCTCCTGGAGCGACGAACCGCGCAACGTGCGTTCTGCCGACCGGCATCGCAGCCGTCCAGAATTCCGGGATTACTTCCTGGGATTCCGGCTGGTTCGGGAATAGCCCTGAACGTTTCGGGTAAGATATCCTGCAGTTGGTATCTTTCCGGGTCGACTTGCCAGGTTGAGGGTTCTGTCTGCGTGTAGGCATTACGGAGCCACAGGTACTAGCAACAGCGCACTAGGAGCGCGTTCAGTCTGCGTGTAGGCATTACGGAGGCCGCTGGGCCTTTGCAGCAGGGATCGCTAAAACTATTTGAACAAGAGGGGTGATCCGAATGAGGTCACCCATTATCTGGGAGTATCGAAGCGATCGCGGGGTCCGGACCGAAAAGCCCGGCGGCGCTCGCTGATGCCATGATTAGGACGCCATGATCAAAAAATCCAATACGCTGCCGGTTGGTTATCGTCTGCATCAGTACCGTATTGAATCGGTGCTGGGTGCGGGCGGTTTCGGGATTACTTACATGGCGGTGCATGAAGCGCTGCGGACCCGGGCGGCCATCAAGGAATATTTTCCGGTGGAGTGGTCTTATCGGGACCGCGACGAGGTCAATGTTCTCGCCAACACTCAGGGTGATTTGCCGACCTCGGATGCCGGCGAAGACGCCTGCTATACATGGGGGCTGGAGCGTTTTCTCACGGAAGCCCAGACCCTGGCCCAGGTGAATCATCCCGGTGTAGTGAAAGTACGGGACTTCTTTGAGGCCAATGGCACTGCCTATATCGTCATGGACTATGAGGACGGGGAACCGCTGAGCCAACTCCTGCAACGGGAGAAAACCTTACCGGAGATGCCGGTTCGCCGGTTGATCGAGGATGTATTGCCGGCCTTGGACGCGGTACACACCCGGGGCTATCTGCACCGCGATATCAAGCCCGCCAATTTGTACCGCCGCTCGGATGGCCGAACCATTCTGATCGATTTCGGCGCAGCGCGCCAGGCGCTGGGTCGGCGTAGCAAAAGCGTGACTAGTGTATTTTCCCCGGGTTATTCGCCGATTGAGCAGTATTTGGTCGATGGCAAGGGCTATGGCCCTTGGACGGATATCTACGCTCTGGGAACCGTGTTGTATCACTGCGTGACTGGCGCAGCGCCGATTGAAGCACCGGCGCGTGTCCTCGAAGATCCCCTGCAACCGGCCGAGGAACTGGCTGCCGGGCACTACAACCCGGCATTACTGCGACTGATCGACCGGGCCATGGCGGTCCGTCCCGAAAAGCGGTTTCAAACCATCGCTCAGATGCGTGCAGCGTTTGAAGAGCCTTTGGCGAACGACGACGAGCGTACGGTCAAGCTGGAATTGCCGTTGCGCCCGGAGTTGCACCGGAGCGGCGAAAAACCACGGCTGGCGGCTGTAGGTGAACTGATTCATGCGTCCCGCAAAGCCTCGCCTCCTTCGCTATTTCAGCGACTGGGGCAACATTGGCGGATGATGAGCGGATTGGCGCTGGCTGTTCTGGTCGCCGGGGGGATAGTAATCTGGATAATGCAGGCACCAGTCGAGCAACCGCCGATTGAGCAACCTCTTCCGGTCAAGCCGACCGGTGGTATACCGCCCACCCATCCCCAACCAGGGCAAGTTTACACCGACCCGACGACAGGAATGGAACTGGTCTGGATTGCACCGGGCTGCTTCAACATGGGCAGTCCGGAAACCGAACAGGATCGCAGCGCCAACGAGGCACCTCATCAGGTTTGTCCGAAGGGATTCTGGATGGGCAAGACCGAAGTAACCAACGCCCAGTATCGACAATTTGAGAGCGGCCATGATAGTGGCGCTTATGAATCCCATAACCTGAACGCGCCTGACCAGCCGGCAGTCCGGATCAGTTGGCAGGAGGCCATTGCTTACGCTGAATGGCTGTCGGGCCAAACCGGCCTGCGCTATCGTCTGCCGACCGAGGCGGAATGGGAATACGCCGCGCGTGCGGGCCGGACCGATTCCCGGTACTGGGGTGATGATCCGAAGCAGGCTTGCCGTTACGCTAATATTTACGACGAAACGGCGCGCAAAGCCAAACCGCTCAACTGGGATAATTATCCTTGCCAGGATGGACAGGTCGCAGCCGCGCCAGTCGGACAGTACGCGGCTAATACATTCGGTTTGCATGACCTGCTGGGCAACGTTGCAGAATGGACCTGTTCCGAATACGACAGCGCGTATGCGGGTGGTGAAACCCGTTGCGCCGACCCGCAAGCGACGGCCAGCGGCCGGCGGGTGCTGCGCGGCGGGTCCTGGTCTGATTATCCGGGGTTGGTGCGGTTCGCTTATCGGTTTTCCACCGTGCCGGAATATGGCAAGTGGCGGTCCGATATCGGATTCCGTTTGGTGCTGGAACCCTGAATGGGCCGGCTGATGGAGAGCACGCCATGAGCAAGACCGTAGTAAAAGGGTGGGGATTAGCGCTGGTGTGGATGCTAGCGCTGGTGTGGCCGGCCGATTTTGCGCACGCTGCGGCGCCTGAAGCACGGATGAATGTGGCGGTCGTCGAATTCAGCGTCATGGGCGACATGCACGAGCAGGCAGGCGCTATTATGGCTGATCTGATGATGTCAGCTATTGCCAATAGCGGGCGCTTTATCCTCAAGGATCGGTTATCGTTGTCAGCAGTGTCCAAGATCGCCAAGGCCCAGGACCAAGAACTGGGCTATACCGGACTGCTTGACCCCAGGACCGCCGCCGATCTGGGCCAGCGGTATGGTTTGGACGCCGTGGTGATCGGGGCAGTCAGCAAGCCAGGTGACCTGATTACCGTTACGGCGCGATTGATCGATACCAAGACGGCCTCCCTGCTGCGCAGTGGTCAGATTCAGGGTAAGGACATCGACACCATCCAGGTGAAGGTTAATGAACTGGCGGCGATGATTGCGGCGCCACCCGAACCGCCGCGCGCCTACGGATTGACGGTGCGCACCGAACCGGCGAGCGCCAGCATCCGTTTTCTAAACAGCCCAATGCCTTATCAACCGGGCGTCCGGTTGCCGCCTGGTGACTATGAGGTTGAAGTCAGCCAGTCCGGTTATGCCGCACGCCAGGAATCGGTGAAGATCGTAGACCGCGATGTCGCTATCACCGTGGCGCTGGACAAGGCCAAGTATGGTTTGACGGTGCGCGCTGAACCGGCGGACGCGCAGATCCGCTTGCTGGATGCTTCGGCCGCCTATCGACCAGGAGTAGAACTGGCTCCAGGTAATTATGAGATCGAAGTGGTGAAGGACGGCTATGTCTCCCGCAAGTTTCCGGTGCGAATTATCGACAGCGCATTGACTGTTCCAGTGACCCTGGAAAAACAACCGCCGCCGCCGACACAGTACCGCTTGACGATACAGACTGATCCTCCCCAGGCGACGGTTCGGTTACCGGGCGTCAAGATGCCCTATCGACCAGGAGTAGCGCTGACGCCGGGAAATTATACGGTCGAGGTAAGCCAGTCCGGGTACGAGCCACAGCGGGTTACCGTCAATATCGTCGATAGTGATGTGACTGTACCAGTGAAACTGGTCAAATCGACTGAACCCGTCAAGCCGACCCAGTATCGGTTGACGGTTCGCCCCGATCCACCGACTGCCAGGATACGACTGCTGGGGGTGAAAACCGCGTACAAACCGGGAGTAACGCTGACTCCAGGCAGTTATACGGTCGAGGTGAGTCAGGCCGGCTATGAATCGAAACGAGTGTCGGTGCGCATTGCGGATAGCGATGTGACCGTGCCGGTGGCGTTGGTCAAGGCGCCTGAGCCTCAGCAATACCGGTTGACGGTGCGGGCCGATCCGGCTGATGCCCAAATTCGGTTATTAGGAACCCGTACCGCGTATCGAGCGGGGGTGGCGCTGGCGCCGGGCAGCTATACAGTAGAAGTTTCCCGGTCGGGCTACGACGCGCAGCGATTGACAGTACGAATCGCGGACAGCGACGTGACTGTGCCGGTGGCGCTGGCGAAGCAACCCGAGCCGGTGAAGCCTACCGAGTATCGGTTGACGGTGCGCGTCACGCCATCAAACGCCCGGGTACGATTGGTCAATTCCTCGTTTACCTACCGTCCCGGCGTACCCCTGCCGCCCGGCAACTACACGGTCGAGGTGAGTGGGCGCGGTTATGAAACCGAACAGAGAACAGTGCGGATTGTCGACCGTGATGTGACGGAAGCCATCACTTTGGAACGGGTTGCTACGGCAACCACTCCTGCGCCGCCCCCCCAGCCTCCGGTGCGGCCAGGAACGTGGCGGATCGGCTCAGTGCAGGTGGACGGCTCGATCAGTGGCGCGGATCGCTCCGAAGTGCAGCGGGTACTTAACCGCTATATCGGGCAGACCGCGACCCGCGATAGCCTGCTGGACAGTGCGATGCAGGTCTATCGATCCACCGGAATCACCCTGAATTTCGCGGTGCGGAATTCAGCGTCAGGATCGGCGGAATTGTCCGCACGGGTTAGCCAGCGGCAGCGGCGCACTTATGAAAGTTCGGTGCCCCTGGTGACCCGTGGTCAACTGGAAAGCTCGGGTTTCAGGGTGTCGGTTGACTAAATCTCTTCGCTACTGCCGGTCGACCCATTCCTGCTTCGGATAGCCCGGATGATCGATCATCGCCGTGTGGTCGCCGCGCACGATGGGTAGATAACGCGGCTTCCAGAACCGGGTGCGCAGATAGGTATCGAGATCGCGCCCGGCCAAATCGATTTTTGTCGCCACCCCTTCCCGCAGCGCTTGTTCAATCACGCGCGCCCCAACCCGAATGCTGACTTCACGCAGTTCGCGCACCGGCGGATAAATACGTCCGGCTTGCAAATGAGCAACCGTCGTGTATTCGGCCAGCGCATAGGCGGCCTCCAGCACCATGCTATCAGTGATTTCCCGGCATTCGGCCAACACCACGCCGAAACCCAGACCAGGGAAGATGAAGGCGTTGTTGCCCTGACCGATGTGATGCATCTGACCCTCACGGGTGATGTCAGGGAAGGGACTGCCGGTCGCAACAATCGCCCGGCCCTCGCTCCAGTCCAAAATGTCTTCCGGCAACGCTTCGCAGGCCGAGGTGGGATTGGACAACGGGAAAATGATCGGGCGCGTGGCGTTGCGAGCCATTGCCTGTACGACGGGATGGTTGAAAGCGCCAGCCTGGCCGCTCAATCCCAACAAGGCCGTCGCCTTGGTGTGTTCAATGGTTTCCAGCAGGGTAGGGACGGCATTGCTAATCTGCCAGCCTGCTACTTTTTCGCGGGGCTGCAGATAATCCCGCTTGTAAGCTTCTACATTGCGCCCTTCCACCAGCAGACCGTGCGAATCGAGGACGCAGACCCGGTCGCGAGCTTCTTCGCGGCTGAGACCCTCACGCATCAGTCCTTGAGTGATGGCCCAGGCCACGCCCACGCCGCCCGCGCCTGCGCCGTGAATGACGATGCGCTGATCGCGCAGCGATTCGCCCTTCAGCCGGCTGGCGGAGATCAGGCCCGCCAGCGCCACTGCGCCTGTACCTTGAATGTCATCGTTGAAGGAGGGAATCTGTTTACGATAACGCTCCAGAACGGTAAATGCGACATCCTTGGCCAAGTCTTCCCACTGGATCACTGCCCGTGGCCAACGATCGTGAATGGCCTTGACGAATTTGTCCAAAAAGGCTAAATAGCGCTCCCCACGCAACCGCCGCTGCCGGACGCCCAGATAAAACTCATCATTTAGCAATTCCAGCCGGTCGGTGCCGACATCCAGCTTGACCGGCATGGCGTGAAAAGGATTGACGCCACCACCGATGGTGTAGAGCGCCAGTTTGCCGATGGCGATGGCCAGGCCGCCGTAACCCTGGTCGCCGATGCCGAGAATGGCGGAGGAATCGGTGGCGACGATCATCCGCACATCGTTCCACGGGAAGTTGCGCACCACTCCGGCGGCGCGGTCGATGTTCAGCGGCGAAAAAGATAATCCACGCGGATTCTGGTAAAGATGGCTGAATTGCTGCACTGCCTGGCCGACGGTCGGCGTGTAAATGATCGGCATCATCTCTTCGAGGTGCTGCTCCAGTAGTGCGTAGAACAATGTTTCAGCGCGCTCCTGCAAGGCCCGCAGATACTGATACTTGGCGATGGGATCGGGTTCGCGCAGGAAGCCGCGATAAACCCGCTCAACCTGCTGTTCCAGCGTATTGACCTGTGGCGGCAGCAGGCCGTCCAGCCCCAGGGCGACGCGCTCGTCCTCAGTAAAGGCCGTGCCCTTATTGCTGAGCACCAGCCGCAACAGGGCGATGCCTTCCAGATAAACCTCCATGTACTCGCGGCCTTCCGCGTCTTTTCTGATATCGAAATAGGGGCTGATCGGTTCTCGTTTCATCGTTGACTTTGTGCGGGTACGGTTGAAGCCAGGGTTTGAGTGGCAGGAGCAATGCCCAAAA
>Ga0272412_1000330_pt1 | contig 13636 bp, 12 predicted proteins | sample WWTPWeurt_MetaT_FD_193540 | JGI IMG/M metagenome (GOLD analysis project Ga0272412, IMG submission 193540) | Metatranscriptome of activated sludge microbial communities from WWTP in Nijmegen, Gelderland, Netherland - WWTP Weurt (Metagenome... | ecosystem: Engineered > WWTP > Aerobic digester >...
CACAAGTTTCATTAAATGAGCCTAATGCCAAACAGGTACATCCAAGTGCCTGAGCCCCTTCCCATAAAGACCATGGCCCCAAAGTAGCGCCTAACTGCAGATCAAAAGCTACACGTTGCCCTGACTTTACACCCATTAGTACAAATAGCTCCCGACTCCTTTCTCGAATGGATTGCCACTGCTCCTCAGCACCAATCCATATTGTGGGTTTTCCAGTAGTCCCAGAGGATTTAAACAAACGGATGCCGTATAGCCCAATATTGGTCAGAGATCCAAGTTTAGCTCTAATTGAAGACTGGTAACTCAGAAGTTCATTCTTTGTGGTAAATGGGAATACGGATAATTGGCCTTTTTCAGTCAACAAAAACTTTCTAATCCCTGAATCTATCCATTTCTTCTTATAAAAAGGAACTAGCTCCCATGTATAGGCTAAGATCGAGTTTAAACTAGACACAATATGTGGCATGATTGAAATGTACCCTGGAGAGTCCCGCAGATACAACCATTCTAGGTGTACCGACTCACGCGGTGTCTTTGCAAGTAAAACCGAGGCAACAGTTCGTCAACTAACAACAGCCCTTCGTCAGTAAGGGAAATCTTATCTCCAGGTGGAAGCAGATGCCCTTCATGAACCAATTGGGAAAACTCCGCAGAAAATAATTTCTTCACATCCATCCCAAATTTCGATCTGAAATAGCTTTCGTCTATAAACCCGGTTTTGAATTGCAGAATTAATTCGCGGCGGAATTTCTCTTCGTCCGAAAGAATATACGCACGTTGAATCGGCAATTGTCCGGTATCAATTGCCCTGTAGTAGTCGTCCTGCTGTGAATAATTTTGATAATGTCCACCTGCTAAATGGCCGAATGCACTTTCTCCCAACCCAAGCAGGTCACCCCCATGCCAAAAGTTTTCAACAATATGCGCAAATCGCCATGATTGGGGTTTCTTAACGGCCATATAACCACTTACCATCTGGTAGCCAGCGGCCTTCAATGCTGAAAACGCCTCTTTCGCCCATGCTCGTTTTTGAGGCCAGCTTGGAAAATCAATACTCTGGCCCAACTTCTGCATGCGATAAAAACCTGAGTTATGCGTTAACTCTAGCTGATAAAGAGTTACACAGTCTGGCTGAAGCGACAGCACTTGTTGAACTGTATCGGACCACCCGTTAATTGTTTCGCCGGGCAGGCCAGCCAAAATATCTATATTGATTTCATTAAATCCTGCCTCTCGTGCGTTGCTGTATGCACGTTTACATTCTTCGGGCGTTACAACTCGTCCACTTTGGCGTAGGACTTCGGGGGTGAACGATTGAAATCCAAAGGTTAGTCGGGTCACACCCAACGTCTTTAAAAGGGCTAACTTTTCCCGTGTTGTACTAACTGGATCACACTCAAAAGTGCATTCTTCGAGCCGACTACAATCAATCTCATTTCTTAGATTATCAAATATTTCCGCTATCTGACCCATGTTGAGATAAGAAGGCGATCCGCCGCCAAAATAAATGGATGAGACCGTTTTCTCATGCCAGCCAGGTTGTTTCGTTTGCAGTTTTAATTCTCGAAAAAGATGCTCAATGTAACGATCAACAGCGGATGCATTCTTACCCGCGTACACACGGAAGTAACAATAATGGCACCGATGACGGCAAAACGGCAGGTGAATATAGACACCGAAGGTTTTCAACGTACTTGCTCGATGCAAGTGGCTTAGAAATGCTGGAACTTGCTCCTGCGTCCAACAAGAAAATGGTGGATAATTTGAAATAAAATAATTGCCTGCTTGCGTACTGGCCGGAGATTCGGTGGTCATTTTAATGCCTCCTGTTAGGCGATGTGCCTCCTATCTAGCATGATTGCCAGGCGCTTATTACCCTCCAATATGTGTCATGATTTCTGGCCCTGCGACACCGTGTTCGATACTTTTTTTTTGCAAACTCAGCTTCAATATTTCATCTAACATCTCAGGATCAAAACGGGGCCGGAGAGCAGGTAAAATCGTGCCGGCCTGAAAGTCCATTAAACACGGAAACACTTCCCCACAAGATCCAATGCGAATTCGATCACAGGCCGAGCAAAAGTTACAAGACATGGCCGTAATTAGGCCAACTTGCGCACCCTTGCCATTGAGTAAGCGGACATCATACGTGCGTGCGGCGGAACTGGAGTGCCGATGCGCCGACCAAGATTCTACAATTGTCGAAAGCCTTTCCCGGATTTCAAATTCACTAACAAATCGATAATCCCAATGTTTTTTAAGCGGCCCCATCGGCATCAATTCAATAAATCGTATTTGCAATTCCAAATCAGTCGCAAACTCGAGCAACGCCTGCAATTCGTGATCATTTTCTCCACGAACAACCACTGTATTAATTTTTAGTGGTTTAAGTCCCGCCTCTTGGGCTGCGATCAAACCACATTTTACTTTTTCTAGCCCATCTATGCCCGTGATCCGTTTAAACCGTTCTCTATCTAAAGAGTCTAATGAGACATTGACTCGATGTAGCCCAGCTGCCTGTAATTCACGAGATTGCCAGTGAAGGGATAAACCATTCGTTGTGAGCGATATCTCCGTAATCCCTGTGTCTCGAAGTGCAGTAACAATCTCAGGTAAATCTGGCCGACTAGTCGGCTCACCTCCAGTCAAACGAACTTTCTTCAAACCGTGCTGGGAAACCAAATGCCCTACTAATTGTTTAATTTCGAGAACACTCATCTCGCCGTTTGTTTTTTCATGCAACAACGTCTCCGGGCGGCAATATATGCAGCGCATTGGACAAGACTTGGTAAGCGAAAGGCGCAAATACTGAACTGCGCGATTGTGCGAATCTTGAAGCATAACTCCTTTGTTGCGACTCAAAATCTGTAACACCTATCGTTTCCCGCTGCTCCTACGGTCGCGTTCAAATTGCTCTTGCGCCCACTTCCAAGCGGAAACGGTTCTAGGAAATCCGCAAGTATTCATCGCCAAGAGTATTGCTTGCTCAATTTCTTCTTTTGTTGCCCCATCCTCCACAGCGCGGCGAACATGGCTACGCAACGCGGACTCAAGTCCAGCTCCAGCACAGATTCCAATTTTTATTAAGTCGCAGTACTTTCGAGACAACGGACCGGCTCGCTCAACGCTTCGGGCCACTTGTTCATGAGCACGCCCCAATTCCGGATATTTTCCAACAAAACTTATAAATGTCTTAGGCAGAGCTTTTACACGTGTTCCCTTATTACGCTTTTTCATTCTGGTTGAACTCCCAATTAATACGTGGCTGAAATAAAAACTTCCCCTGTAATTAACTAATTGCGGGCTCTTTTTTCCTTCCACTTACTGAAACTGGGGCAATCTTCTGCATCGGAATCGCAGCCAAAGCTGTAAGTCTACCATGACCAGGTCGATACCCACCCCTCAAGCTCAGATACTTTTGGCTATTGGCATTTTGAATAATTTCACGCTCTCTTATATCCTCGACTGGCTTTAAGGCCCCCTCAATGAGCACAGATGCGTAATCGGTTAGTGACTCCGTGTGCCAGTCAACTTCGAAACAAACGCTTCTATTCTCTTGAAGTATCTTGCCTTTTCTGCCCTCCATGGGTAGGCGCAGATATAAATAGTCATTCAACCAGCAGAAAGGCATTGGTATGATATATGGCTGCAGATCACGTCCGACCATTGCCAATCGGCCTATTCGCGTATGAGCCAGCAGTGATTCAATCTCAGACTTAGTCATATCTATCATTTGTAAACTCCAGTTCAACTAGTTGGTCTCAAACGAGCTGTTTTAGTCCTGGCAGCCGATCTGAACACATCAAACGTAGTTTTTTCCATGAATTTACGCATATCTTCATTAAATCGTAATAATTCGTGATGAAGTGGGCAATGAGGACCATGTCCACAGTAGTCGGGTCCATAGGGGCAACTCACATTCTTATCGTCTCGCTCAAAAATTCGGGCGACATCATACAGGCTGATTTCTGAGGGCGGCTTAGCTAATGCATAACCCCCGCCTGGCCCGGGAGAACCATGAACAAATCCAAACTGAGAAAGAATGGTTAATAGCTTAGCAACAAAGGGTTTAGGAAGACTTCTGGCCTTGGAAATGTCCAACGAGGATAGTCGCGCACCTTCGACTCCGTAAATTTCCGCAAGACAAGTCATAGCGGTAATCGCATTCTGTGCTGCACTTCCGGTTGGCAATCGCATGACTCACCTCGTGGCCACTGGTTCAATTCGAAGTATTTCCTCACATTGTTTACACAAACCTAGACCGCTCGTCCAATATGGTACAATATTTTTAATTCTATTCAGGATCATTTGAGGAAGCCGATCAGTGTTTTCAGCCCAAGAAGAAGTGGGGCATTTACAAACCGGGCACGCAGACGCAAATTTTCGTTCCGCAGAGGAATCTACGTGTGTCCAGGTCGGCAACCCTGCAATACGAAACAAACTTGATGATGATTCCGCAGCCTGGACCCAATCGGCGTGCTTAGCATTACTAGCGTTTCCGCACCAAAGACGTTCAAACACATCACTTAAAATGGGGCTTACTCCAAATTGCAGCGAAAACATTCTTGCATATCTATCCTTAGTACCCGGGAAAGGCTTCCCGAACGCATTTAGTCTAGAATCTATATGAATATCCCATAGTAAGCGATAGCGTTCTCGTAGCATGTCTCTGTGGGCGGGATGATCGCCAGAAAAATGGATGTCTCGTTGAAATTGGAATTCCGGATTTAACATATCTGAAACATGTGATAGTTCATGATATGCAAGAGGCATGAAAAGTGATGGGTCGATCAAAGTTTGTGCCTTAACCTTTAAAGCGGAATTGTAGAGCCCCTCAGAATCCCGAAATAAATCCGCTTCCTCTTCTGTTTTTCGAAATGCATAGCCCAAAACAAAATTAATAAGTCCTTCGCGAAAAAGCGGGAAATATTCTAGCACTTCTTCGATTGGTTTCATTAATTCCAAGGCATAGAACGTATCTCGATTCAAAGCGTTGAATCGCAATTCACGCTCAGCGGCATTGGACATTTTATAGATTGGGTCGGCCTTGCGGTGATGTTCTGCCGAAATCTTCCGCGCACCAGGCTCATGTGATCCAAGAGGGCGCATTTTCCAAAATACGGCCTCATCTATAAGCCGGGGATCGATTTCAATCTGCATGGTTCAATCCCTCTCGATTATTCCGGTGTTTCCATAGGTTTATGAGCCAGATCGCAACTCATACAATGGCTCGGATCATCGGCTGGGGCAGTATTTCTTAGCGGTATGAACGCTAACCCTACAGGCAAATTAAAGGCTTTGTTCTCTTCGACTAAAAAAGCTTCCAAGGCCGCGCCAACTGCATTCATTACTCCAACGTCTTCCGACAAAGAAAGCTGACGAGCAACTGCAATCCCCCACCGCCCTAAATGATCGCGCAGAAATGAGCACTGAGCGTCCCCTACCGCTTCTAGGTGCCAAGTTGAAGCTCCAGGCTCCCTAGCCACTACTTCTTTCGCACAAAGAAAAGCCATGAATTCCAATTGCATGGCGATATGATCCGGTCGTTCCTGACATGCGTCACTTCGCTGTAATCCAAACGCATTGTAAAATGCACTTATGTCACTCATTTCATTTGTAAGCTGAAAAATCTCCTTAGTACCATACTCGCATTCATACAGTGAAATGCGTCCTCTCGGACTGGCTCCAAACACACGAACATGTTCGGCAGCCCAATCCACGTTATGTTCCAAAACACACCGAATAACCTCTTCAAGCTTCGAGGGTAACGACAACCCTTCTTTTGAAGCATCAAGAGCCGAATGACGAAGTATATCCCAGTATTCCTTCTGGCAGAGCCGCTCATTTAACCCCGGTTCCGGGTAGCGAAACATAGCCGAAAAATAGGAGTATAATCGGCAGCGTGCCGCAGTCTTGCTCAGCGGTGCCGGGATTTCAATATTCTGCATGGCTGACTCCTAAAACTCTGGTTTAAATGGAATTGGCATGTTGCGGGCCACGCACGTACACGGGTTCCTCAACGTTTGTCCTAAAGAGTTCCTGTCCTTCTTTTCCGTATGCGATAACCGTGTCGTCGTACATCTCGAAATGCTTACCATCAACATCTCGCTCGTACACTTTGGGGCCTTGTTCTATTTTGTAAGAGAAAATAATCATGTTGGACTTCCTGAATAATTGTAACACAGCAAGCAATTCACGGTCGGGATAACGATACCGTTCAATTGCGCGGTCAACTCCAGGTCCAAACATTTGCCGCAAAAACGGACGCGGTACCCATCGAGGCGGGATGTAATACCCGTTAGGTTGAGTACCGAATTGCGGATAAAGCGGTAACGCGACTTTCGCGACATGCACCAAATAGTATAGAGGGTGATTTCGATCTTCGGCCCACCCGCCCGCTGGATCCATTTTTACCAAGCCGTTCATACGAATCTGCCCAATACAAGCAGCCATGCACCGCGTTTCCAACGGCACGCCGGGGTGATCGGGATCGTTACCCTCTAATCGCGGATAACATGCAATACATTTTTCAGCTACACGTGTGGTAGCCCGATAGTGAGTCTTCTTGTAGGGACAGGCTTCCATGCATTTCCGATATCCACGACATTCTTCTTGGTCAATCAGAACAACCCCATCTTCTGGACGTTTATAAATCGCTTTTCGTGGACATGCTGCCAAGCAGGCCGGCAGTGAGCAATGATTGCAAAGCCTCGCCAGATAAAAGAACCAAGTTTTGTGAACCGGCAATTTAGCGCCTTGTGAGTGGTAAGCCATCGGCATTCCTTTTTCGTCTGCCGGTGGACAATCTTCGTGAATATTTGGGTGCCGCCATTCTTCCTCGGTGGGTAAATATCCCAAAACTTTGCTTGGCCCAGCCATGGCAGGTGTTGGTTCAAATATAGTTTTACCAGCAAATTCACCGTAAGGCTTCTTTGAATTCTCCATTTCGTCTAGAGTGCCATTCCATTGGTTATTGTCGGGATTATTTTCCTCGAGCAAGCCGAGTGTCTTAACATCCCAATGTTGAGGATATCCACCATAGGGTTTGGTCTCGACGTTGTTCCACCACATGTGCTCCTGACCTTTTGAAAAGGTCCAGGTGGATTTACATGCCATGGTACAGGTTTGGCAACCTATACAGCGATTCAAATTCATAACGAATGCAAACTGACGCTCAGGGTATGCAGCCTCATACGGATACTCCATGTCGCGTCCGAGTTGCCAGTTATATACTTTAGGCATGATGAGTGTCTCCTGTTGGCTTAACAAGTTCGAGTTTGTATTATTGATTTTGCAATGGGTCGACGCCGCACGGAGAGACTAGCATTGGGACCAGAGTGTCTAGCGGTATCGGTTCCGGCATCATTTCACCCTTAGATTTCGATCGAATCGGGCCATAAATCTGTACTGCCGCTTCGATGATCTTTTTAATTCTAATCTCGCCCAGCTGTTTCAACGCGCCATGCGTCCCAGTAAAATCTTTATTCAAAAACATGTACCAAATTTGATTGGCCGGGAATCCAGTCCTAGCAAATTCCTCGGCAAAGCATTCGGCCATCTCTACAACATGGGCCTCTGACGCAGCTATTTCCATCCCTGTAAACTCCAAGGGATCCTCTTCATCTGGATCTTGGTAAGGCATGGTCAAACTCCTTTAATGAATTTCCCGGAGATAAATTTCAGCATCACATCATTCTCGCTACCGGGTGCCATTCCCGTGGTCCCCGGCAACCAGCGCCCAACCCCCCCCAAACCACCGTCTTCGGCTTTGGTTACTTTGACCATCGCCTCCTTTGGGACTGTGTTGATAGCGTGGTTATCGGCCTCGCCTCCAGTAATGAAGAACATCCCGGCTTTAGCTTTGTGAAACAAGGTGTCGGTTTGATGCATCGGCATATGCCAGTTCCGATTAATGGATTGTTGCGATCCAAACCGGAAATTTGCCTGATAGCCATCGGGGGTTAATGCCATACCATCCGCACGATCCTTTTGAGCCTTAACGCTCTTCTCTGTCGCGATGTAAGCACCATGCTTCATCATGATGACGTTGTATGGATAGGCTGGATTGTATTTGACCCGCAACATACATCGAGCGACTTGATAGAAGGGGTCATCAGGACGAGCGCCTACATAAGGCCGGTCCGCCGGGTTGGCATCGACATAAACATAATCCCCTTCAAAAATCTGAAGATCACGAGCCGCCTCTGGGTTCATATTCATTTGCCACTCACCAGTCCCCGGTGATCGCTTATCATTGCGATAAGGATCACCGAAGTTACTTGTCCATATCTGGTGCCAGTCAACATTCGACCACGTGCTATGAACACTGTGACGAGTCTTTGGTGTAAGGGCGTAAAATTTATATCCTCGATCCCATAGGAAATTACTGGTGGCCTTCACTTTCTCCCAAGGCATTTTGATATTACGGATTGTACGTTCATCCCAATGCTCTGCATTCAAGCCAATCCCAAAGTCCTCCGGGCGAACATATGGATTTGTACTCACGATCACATTGTGCATATATGGCGTAGATTCCGTACCTTCTCGGTGGACAACGAAATTTTCACCGCATTCAATCGCAGTTGGGTCGTCCGAATATGCGTGCAGCCTGCCTGTATCCGTAAAGAACGGCTGATTGTCGTTAATCTGCTCCCAGAATGGAATTCTTGGATATGTACGGAAGAGTAATAGAGTTTGCCCTTTAACTCCATATTTCCCATCCATGATGTCTTTTACCGTATAACCACGAGTTGTTGTGCAACTATCCAATAAGCGTTGCATGTAAACTTCACGTTTCCCTTCAAGGATAAATTTCCAATAATCTTTACAACGTGAATCTCCAATCACGTCCCCTAACGCACTGCCGACTCCTGCAAGGATGTCCGCATCGTCTTTGCTGTCGTATAAGGGCTTAATACCACCTTTCCACATTTGGAGGAATGGGTTGGAGCATGAAGCGGTCATCTCCAAACCCTCCATCTCTGCCCAAGAATTTGCCGGCAGACCAAAGTCGGCGTATTCCACGCTACTGGTCATTTGGATATCTACTGAAACGATCAAATCTATCTTCGGATTGACATTTTTTAGCATCTCATATGCATGCTTGGCATTGTTAAACAGATTAACATTGGTGAACATCAAGGCCTTTGTTGGTGTGGGCATATGGGACTGCCCCGTAAAACATTTTCTCCCGAACTTTGGCGTATCAACTATCAATGCTTGATCACTATGATTCCAATATGCAGGCTCTTCATCTTTGGTATGAGCATGGGCATGAATATCTTTACCGTCTGCCGTCTCATCCAAATTAAGATTAAATGGATCCTCAGCAACCCAACCTTTAAAACCAGGCCCAGTCCAAGGAGAACCCTGAAATAAAGCGGCTTTATAATTGCCCGCCCAGCCATGACACCCTGCTCCCTTTTTGCCAATGTTCCCAGTCAGCATCATAGGAATGTAGGCTGCACGGTTAGCTTCGGTAGCATGGAAGTAATGATTAATCCCTTCGCCTTGATGTATGCTGGCTGGCTTAATAGTACCGATGTCGTTGGCGAGTCTTTCAATCAGGTCCTTCGGTGCTTGAGTAATCTGGTGAACCGTATCCAGGTCATAATCTTTCATGTGATTTTCACAGTACATCGTCCACAAGGTTTTTACTTCGACGTCTTTTCCATCTACTGTATGAACTGTCCACGTACCCTCCAACGCAGGGTTCAAGTTTGCCTGCCAAATCTTTTCACCTACTAGATCTCGATGAATTGGTTTGGCCGAGTTACTCAGAGTATCCCATACAACAAAATCGCCCAGTTTGTCATGCTGAGCTTTCGTTAAACCCTGAATTTTGAAGCTGGGGCCATCCAACGGCAATGCCGACTTGTATTCAGGGATAATCTCTGCAGCGCGAAGCCGCTTCAGATTATCTGTTCGAACCAAAAGCGGGAAATCCGTAAATGATTTTACAAATTTCTCATCATAAAGCTTTTTATCCCATATGAGACGTGAAACGCCGAGCCACAATGCTGCATCTGTGGCAGGCCTTATCGGGATCCAATAATCGGCTTTAGTTGCGGGCGGACTGTATTCCGGAGTGATGGTTACAATAGTAGCGCCACGCTCCATACATTCAATGAACCAATGACTGTCGGTCATCTTGTTTTCAACTAAATTCTTTCCGTTCTGAATAATTAATTTAGAAAAGCGAAGATCATTGAAATCACTTTCTGAATTTTGAAGTCCGTGTACCCACGGATGACCAGGAGCCTGATCGCCATGCCATGTATAATTTGACCATACCCGGCCAGCCAAGCTGTCCTCTTCTTTTACTCCACGGATCTTTGTATCTACGTATGCCAGAGTATTGGCCAAACGGTACATTCCGTATTTCCCGATTACGCCCAACAACCCCATACCACCTCTGAATTTACAGCAACGAGTACCTGCTCCCTTAGTCATCTCGACCATTTCCGGCTGGTACCCCTGGTCAAGCAAACGCTTCTTGCCTATGTCACCCGAATAAGTCTTTGAAATCTCGACTAGCGCTGTGGCAATGTATTTAAAAGCCTGATCCCATGAGACTCGAACGAATTCATCCGATCCACGACTATCAAATTTGTATTTTGTCCTAAGTTCAGTAGTTAATGCGGGGTAACCATCATCCGCCCACTGTTTCCAACCTTTCCTGCAAATGGGAAACTTTAACCGATGTGGGCCGTATACGATTCGATGAAACGTATACCCCTTGGCACACTGCCGAGGATTCCAATTGGGTGTTGCTTTGTTGCCGTATAAATCTTTTGTTTTTTCTACATTGTACTCATTAGCCATGCGGACAATTACACCGTTTCGAACCATGGCGCTAATGCGGCAAGCATGCGTATCATTCGGGGAACAGACGAATGCGAAACGAGAATCATACGCATATTGATCGCGATAAATTTTTTCCCAATCTCGGTTCGGGTAAAACTTTAATGGATTATCAACATCCTCACGGGCCTCGAGAAGTCGCATTCCACCCAGTTCAGCTAGTAGCATGCCCCCGAGTCCAACACCTGCCCACTTCAAAAATGATCGCCGACTGGTATCGTTTGGAGACTTACTATTTTGTTGTGGTCCGTTCATAATTTTACTCCTCAATGACAAACCCAGTTGCCTACGGAACAATCTGCAATTTATGCCAAACGGTAATACACTTCTGACCATTGCGATCACCTGCTGCGCCATCCCAGACCGCGAACGCGATAAAATAATCTCGGCCCGGAGTAATATTAATGCCCTGTGGAGAATTCTGATTTAGAGGACGTTTAAAAACGACCTTGTATCGTCCATCTTCCCAATAACCACTGGCACTAACACCTTGATCCGCTGCAGGATGTTTACCCAAGCTGCCGATTCCATGCGCAGAAAGACTTTCTCCCGCTTGATGTGGCTCCTGAGCCACTACATTGCCTGCCTTTCTCGCCGTCAAATAGCGTTGATCTAAATCAATGGGACATCGGTTGCGGGCGTCGTTTGTCCCTGCGAAATCAATACCCATCTTATGATTAGTTTCAGTTCCGCGGACTTCTCCCGGGTATGTCATTACATACATGTTTGGGAATTGCGTCTGAACATCACCAAACGTTTTCAGGTCCATCTGCACGTCGGATTTCCAATACCAAACGGCAACATCTGAGCCCGTATGCCCCATACCTAAGAAGGGCGGAATTTGTCCACCACTGAGTTGAACTCCAACCCCATCCCTGAAATCTTGTGGCTTTAAAGCACGTTGATCGCCCGTCGAATCCGCCCAAGAAACACAAACGTACAAATCAGTTAATGTATACACTGCACTAACAACTACATTTTCCGAAAATTTGTTTCGCCACCACAAGGGCATCAATTTCAACGATTTTCCACTATAATTCCACTCCATATGACGAGGATCCAAAAAGTCTTCTGCACTGCGCTTTTGTGCTGGAATGGTCAACGAATGAGCTACACCCTTGTTTTGATCTTGATCTTGATCTTGATCTTGATCTTGATCTTGATCATTTTTTTCTGATCTCGTTTTAATATAGTTCACAAGTAGCCAGATTTCTTCTGGTTGGAGTTGAGGATGCGCCGGCATAGTCGTTCCAGGCATTCCCAATGCTATGCGGCGATAGAGCTCTACCGGATCATTTGTCCCCTTGAATATGCCTGTCGTGAAGTCACGAGATCTCGATGGAAAACCTAAAGGATTCGACATTGTTCCGCCTCGCCCGTCATCTCCATGACATAACTTACAGTTAACTAGGTACAGCCCATACGCTTTTCCGAGTGGGTATGGAGGCAGTACCATCGGATCAGGCTTAACCCTGGACTTTGGGCGTATTTCTTGTGAATGAAGTGACTTAACATAAAATGCTAGGCTCCAACGGTCTTCAACCGATAATAACTCGAAAGATGGCATGGCCGAAAATGGCATTCCACGGGAAATGACCATATATAAGTCATCCACAGATGGCGTTCGATCTGGGCGAGAAACAATTTTGAAATTATTAGCGTCAGTCAAATTTATTGGCTTGGGCATAAGTAAGTGTGCCGCAAGTCCATCGCCTCGCCCCGTTTTACCATGGCAACCAGCGCACTGGCTCTGATACAATAAACTACCACGTGACAATTGCTCCGGCGTTGCACCTACAGTTAGTACAAGTTTACGTTCATTCTTATGCAAAATCTTTACAGGAGCCAAGATCGGACGCTGCTCAGCAATCGTGTAAAACAAACCTGCCATTGCCCCCAATATGACTCCGCAAATTCCAAAACCTAAGCTCGTCATCTTAATATCAATCCACTCATCAGCTGTCAGCCCCAGGCGCTTTGAATCCATGATCTTGTCCTCAAGCATGCCTTATCTCAAACCCGCCCAACCCACAAATCGACCAGCAATCAACAGAGATCTGCAGCTAGCTGTCGCTCGCGCTCAATAGCTCGCGGAAACAAGATGCTATTTTCCTTGTGAACGTGGCTATGCATATCACCCTCTAGCTGATGTAAGCCATCTAATAGCGCTCTATAGGTTGGGCATGCCCAATCAGGAGCCACAAAGTCATCCGATAGCTTTCTCATAGCCCCAAGCCTCGAACCGGCTCCGTCGTGCTCCATCTCCATCATACGAATAGGATTTTGGATTGAACCGCAATGAGATTCAGAATTCCCGATACCTCGATCAAAAGCGCGAATTAAGGGAAATAGAACCATCTCTTCCTTTTGCATGTGAGATGATAATTCTTGAACAAATTCACCCAATACACCAGCAAGTTGGGAAAGCCGAGAATCCGAAGCCCCATGCCTATCTGCCACCTTATCAGCCATTACATTTAGTCGTGGCAACTCATTCTTCAAATATTGGTGGTGCGTGAACTGAATATGATCACATAACTCCGTTAAGGAGGCCTCGCTCCAATCTCTACCGCCGTGCGGCATAACACCAATTTGAGCAAGCTCAACCATAACAGCAACGACATCAAGGCCCTTCTTAATACATGCCTCTTCAAGCGAAACTTTACCCTGACAGCAATAGTCGATTCCCAGCCGTTCAAAAACTCTGGACCGACTAGGGTTCTCCGTCACTATTGAGCCGACCTGCATCTTTCGGTTCATTTTTTGTCTCCTG
>Ga0272412_1000336_pt1 | contig 13545 bp, 7 predicted proteins | sample WWTPWeurt_MetaT_FD_193540 | JGI IMG/M metagenome (GOLD analysis project Ga0272412, IMG submission 193540) | Metatranscriptome of activated sludge microbial communities from WWTP in Nijmegen, Gelderland, Netherland - WWTP Weurt (Metagenome... | ecosystem: Engineered > WWTP > Aerobic digester >...
CTTGGCCCGCAAGGGCCCGGGAGAGTAAGTCAGTGCCGGGAGTTGTGCTCCTGACGCTTGCGTTTTGGACGCACTTTTCATACAATGGGTTGCCCTTTCCAGGCGATCCATTTCCATAGCCATGCGGCAATGACCGTAGGGGTCGCAACTCACCGCGACTGAATTGGCTCGAGTGAGCCTCCCTACCGAGGCGCCCTTTTTTGTTTGTCAGAGGGCGGCCCGACCTCATGAGGCGTACGAGGACCGGGACGCGTTGAAGAAAACACTCTTCACCGTCGGTGGGAGTGTTTTTTTGTTTTTACGGGGAAAAATACGATGCCCAGCTTACGCAAAGAACGAGAAGAATCGGTTCAAACCCTCACCCAGGACTTTGACGGCCTGGAGGGGTTGGTCGTCGCCGGCTACGTCGGCGTCAAGACCCCGGAGCTCAACGAGCTCCGCGGCAAGCTTCGCCCGATCAAGGCGAAATGTCAAATCGTCAAAAACCGCCTGGCGAAGATCGCCCTGAAAAACAAGGGGATCGACGGGGCGTTTTCGGATTTCTTCACCGGCCAATCGGCCCTGGTGATTCAAAAAGGCGACGCGATCGCCGGCCTCAAGGTTCTGGTGGAGTTCGAAAAGGCCCACGAGAACTGGAAGATCCGCGCGGGCTTCATCAACGGCAAAGTCATCAAGCCCGCCGAGATCAAGGCCATGGCGTCTCTGCCGTCGCGCAACGTTTTGTTGGCGCAGTTGTTGGGCCGTTTGCAGGGCCCCCTTCAAGGGTTCCACGGCGTGCTCAACGCGCATCTTCAAAATCTGGCCGGCGCGCTCGACCAGATCGCCAAGCAAAAAGAAAAGCAGTCCAAATAATCGTTTTCAGGGCAAACGCCCTCTCGGAGGAGGAAGACCATGGCAAAGTGCACAGCAGACGACGTCCTCGAATCCATCGACGCGTGGACCGTTTTGGACGTTCACAAGCTCGTCAAGGGCTTGGAAGATAAATACGGAATCACCGCGGCTCCCGCGGCGGTCGCGGTGGCGGCCGGTGGCGGAGCGGCGGGCGCGGCCCCGGCGGCCGAAGAGAAGACGAGTTTCTCCGTCGTTCTCATGGGCGCGGGCGCGGCGAAGATCAACGTCATCAAAGTCGTTCGGGAACTCACGGGCCTCGGCTTGAAAGAAGCCAAGGATCTCGTCGAAGCCGCCCCGAAGCCGGTCAAGGAAGGTTTGGACAAGGCCGCCGCCGAAGACATGAAGAAGAAGTTGGTGGAAGTCGGCGCCACGGTTGAAGTGAAATAAGAGAATTCGGACTCGAATCAACGGAATTCATTTCCCCTTGATCGACCCCCAAGGTCAGACAGGACTCGAATGAAAAAGGTCTCGTTCGCCCGTATTCACCCGGCCATTGAACTGCCCCAGCTTCTGGAGATGCAGACGCGGTCCTATGAAGAATTTCTTCAGAAGGACGCGTCGCCCTCCGAGCGGAAAATCCAGGGGCTGCAAGCGGCGTTCATGGACGTGTTCCCGATCACCAGCACGGACGAAGTCCTTTCGCTCGAGTTCATGCACTACACCCTGGGCGAGCCCCGCTACACCGTCGAAGAGGCCCTGGCGAAAGACGCCAATTACTCCTCGCAGCTGCGCGCGTGGCTCCGTTTGGTCCAAAAGCAACCGGGCGGCAAACCCAAAGTCCTGACCGAACAGGAAGTCTACTTCTGCGACCTGCCGCTCATGACCACGCCGGCCACCTTCGTGATCAACGGGGTGGAGCGCGTCGTGGTCAGTCAGCTGCACCGGTCCCCCGGCGTGATCTTCGAAGAGGACGAGGAAAAGAAGATCTCCTCCTACGGCAAAAAGCTCTACTTCGCGCGCCTCATCCCCTACCGCGGCGCCTGGGTGGAGTTCGAGTTCGACCTGAACAACGCCATTTTCGTCCGCATCGACAAGAAGCGCAAACTGCCGGCGACGACCTTGCTCCGCGCCATGGGCGTGGAGACGGACGCCGAAATTTTGTCGCTCTTCTACGACGTGGAAGCCTTGAACCTGGCCAGTGCCCAATCCGAGGACGTCGTCGGCAAGATCGTCGCCAAGGACGTGGTGGACACCAGCTCCGGGGAAATCGTCCTCGAAGCCAACAAGGAAATCACGCGGGAAGTCTTCCTGCGTTTGCAGGACAAGAAAGTCCGGTCCGTGGACGTCCTCAAGTCGGATCCCCAAGTCAACGACGTGGCCATCCGCAACACCTTGCTCAAGGACAACATCAAGACCCGCAAGGAAGCCATCCAGGCCATTTACCGCGTGGTCCGCGCCCAGGAATTCATCGTTCCCGAGCAGGCCGAATCCTATTTGGAAAACATGTTGTTCAAGTCCATCCGCAAATACGACCTGACGAAGGTGGGCCGGTTCAAAATCAACCGCAAGCTCATGCCCTTCCTCGAGTCCCTCGCGGAGCGGAAAGATTTTAAATTCGAAGTGCCGAACGACCGTCGCCGGACCCTCTGCCGGGAAGACGTCATCGCGACGCTCCAATATTTGATCCTTCTCAACAACGAAGCGACGACCCATACGTTTGGAAAAACGACCGTCAAGGTGGAGATCGACGACATCGACCATTTGGGCAACCGCCGCATCCGTTCCGTTGGCGAGCTCATGGAAAACCAGATCCGCGCCGCCATCGCCCAGATGGCCCGCCTGGTCCGGGAGCGCATGAACGTTCAAGAAAACGTCCAAATCACGCCCCGCACCCTGGTGAACGCCTCCGCCGTCGTGGCGGCCGTCCGCCGTTTCTTCGGCTCCAGCCAGCTTTCGCAATTCATGGACCAGACGAACCCCCTGGCCGAAATGACCCACAAACGCCGCCTCTCGGCCCTCGGCCCCGGCGGGTTGAACCGGAAACGCGCGGGCTTCGAAGTCCGGGACGTGCACCACACCCATTACGGGCGTCTCTGCCCCATCGAAACGCCGGAAGGTCCGAACATCGGGTTGATCACGTCGTTGGCCTGCTACGCCCGCATCAACCAGTACGGGTTGATCGAAACCCCCTACCGCAAGGTGGAAAAAGGTCGCGTGACCAACGAAATCGACTATTTGACGGCGGACAAGGAAGACAACTACGTCATCGCCCAGGCCAACGCGCCGGTGGACAAGAACGGCAAGTTCACCTCCGAATTGATCGCCTGCCGCCACAAGGGCGACTTCCCCCAGAAGGCCCCCGACGACATCGACTACATGGACATCTCGCCCGTGCAGGTCGTTTCGACCTCGGCGGCCCTGATTCCCTTTTTGGAACACGACGACGCGAACCGCGCCCTCATGGGTTCCAACATGCAACGGCAGGCCGTTCCCCTGCTGTTCCCCGAGCGCCCCTTGGTGGGCACGGGCATCGAAGGACGCGTGGCCCGGGATTCCGCGGCCGTGGAAGTGGCGCGCCGGGGCGGCGTGGTGGTGTCGGCCGCCAGCGACCACGTGGCCGTTTGGAGCGACGAGGGGAAACCCGGCGTCGACCTCTACAATTTGCGCAAATACGCGCGGTCCAACCAGGACACCTGCCTCAACCAGCTGCCCTGCGTGAAGCAATTTGAGAAGGTGTCCAAAGGCGACGTGCTCGCCGACGGTCCCTCCACCCAGGAAGGCGAATTGGCCCTGGGGCGGAACCTTCTCGTGGCCTTCATGCCCTGGGAAGGGTACAACTACGAAGACGCCATCATCCTCTCCGAGCGTCTGGTGCGCGACGACGTCTTCACCTCCATCCACATTTCGGAGTTCCAGGTGGAAGCCCGGGACACCAAGATGGGCGCCGAGGAAATCACCAAGGACATTCCCAACGTCGGCGCCGAATCCCTGGCCCACTTGGACGATACGGGCATCATCCGCGTCGGCGCCGAAGTGGCCCCCGGCGACATCCTTGTCGGCAAAGTGGCCCCCAAGGGCGACCAGCAGACCACGCCGGAGGAACGTTTGCTGAAGGTCATCTTCGGCAAAAAAGCCGAAGACGTGATGGACGCCTCCCTTCGGGTGCCCCCCGGCGTCACCGGTAAAATTTTGGCGACCAAGGTTTTCGTCCGCAAGGAAAAGATGGCCAAAAAAGACGAAAACAAGAAAATGAAAGAAATCGATTTGGCGCTCGAGGAGAAGCTCGAAATTCTCCGCGCCGACCGCAAGGCCCAGTACGCCGACATCGACGACCGCCTGGCCGGCGGCAAGATTTCCAAGGCCCAGGCCAAGGAAATGAAGGAAATGTTCGAAGCCCTGGCCGACCGGCGGATCGACGAAGCCAAGCGCCTGGCCGCCCGGGAAAAAGAAAATTTCAAAATGGGCGACGAACTGCCCGTCACGGTGAACCGCATCGTGAAGGTCTACATCGCCTCCAAGCGCAAAATCCAGGTCGGCGACAAGCTGGCCGGCCGCCACGGCAACAAGGGCGTCGTCGCCAAGATCGTTCCGCCCGAAGACATGCCCTACATGCCGGACGGGACGCCCATCGACGTCGTGCTCTCGCCCCTCGGCGTGCCCTCCCGGATGAACGTCGGCCAATTGCTCGAGTGCATGCTCGGCTGGGCCGCCCACGTCATGGGGGTGGAAACCGTGACCCCGGTGTTCGACGGCGCCAAGGAAGAGCAGATCCACGATTTGATGCGCCAGGCCAAGGACAAGCTCCGCGCGAAGGGCTATCCGGAAAAGTACCTGCCCTCCGACGACGGCCGCATCCAGCTGTTCGACGGACGCACCGGCGACGCCTTCGCCAGCAAAGTCACCGTGGGCTACATGTACATCCTGAAGCTCGCCCACCTGGTGGAAGACAAGATTCACGCCCGCTCGACCGGCCCGTACTCGCTCATTACGCGCCAGCCGCTCGGCGGCAAGGCGCAATTCGGCGGCCAGCGCTTCGGCGAAATGGAAGTCTGGGCCATCGAAGGCTACGGCGCCTCCCACACCCTGCAGGAATTTTTGACGGTCAAGTCCGACGATGTCCAGGGTCGGACCAAGATGTACGAAGCCATCATCCGCGGCGAAGTCGCCACGGAGCCGGGCGTGCCGGAAAGCTTCCGCGTCCTCGTGCGCGAGTTGCAGTCCCTGGGCATGAACGTCGAGTTGGTGAAAACCGATGGGGCCAAAGACGGCGGCGAAACCGCCAAGAAGTCGGCGGCCAAAGAAGCCGTGGCGAAGGAGTAACCGTGACGACCCTTTTTGCCGAACGTAAAAAAGAATCCACCAAGAAGAAGGCCCCCGCCGGGTTGAATTTCACCCTGTTCGACGCGGTGCGTCTGACCATCGCCTCCGCGGACCAGATTTCCTCCTGGAGCCACGGCGAAGTGCGGAAGCCCGAAACCATCAATTACCGCACCTTCAAGCCCGAGCGCGACGGTCTCTTCTGCGAGCGCATTTTCGGCCCCGTGCGGGACTGGGAGTGCAACTGCGGCAAGTACAAGTTCATCAAGTACAAAGGCGTCGTGTGCGATCGTTGCGGCGTCGAAGTCACCGAATCCAAAGTCCGCCGCGAGCGGATGGGCCACATCGAGTTGGCCGTCCCCGTGGCCCACGTGTGGTTCCTGCGCAAGTCGCCCTCCCGCATGGGCACGCTGCTCAATTTGAAGCTGTCCGACCTGGAAAAGGTCGTCTACTACGCCCGGCACATCGTGCTCGAGGACTGGAAAGACGCCGACGGCAAAGCCAAGTACAAGGCGCGCCAGCTCCTGACCGACGAGGAACACCACAAAGCCTACGACGACACCAAAGGCAAGATCAAGGTGGGCATCGGCGCCGGCGCCATCCGCCAATTGCTGGAAGAAATCGACGTGAAGAAAGAAGCCGTCGAAGTCCGCGCGAATTTGAAGGAAGCCACCTCGGAAGCCGAAAAGACCCGGCTGGTCAAGCGTCTCCGCATCCTGGAGGGCTTCGTCCGCTCGGCCACCCGGCCCGAAAACATGGTGCTGACGGTCCTGCCGGTCATTCCCCCGGACCTCCGCCCCTTGGTGCCCCTGGAAGGCGGCCGTTTCGCCACTTCCGACCTCAACGATTTGTACCGCCGCATCATCAACCGGAACAACCGGTTGAAGCACATCGAGGGCCTCCGCGCCCCCGAAGTGATGGTGCACAACGAGAAACGGCTCCTTCAGGAAGCCGTCGACGCGCTGTTGGAAAACGGCGTCCACGGCAAGGTGGTGGTGGGCGCGGGCAACCGGCCGCTCAAGTCCCTCTCGGACATTTTGAAGGGCAAACAGGGCCGTTTCCGCCAGAACCTTCTCGGCAAACGGGTGGACTATTCCGGCCGCTCCGTCATCGTCGTGGGCCCGAATCTGAAGCTCCACCAGTGCGGTCTCCCCAAAGAGATGGCGCTCGAGCTCTTCAAGCCCTTCATCATCCACGAATTGATGAAACGCGAAAACTGCACCCTCCGGGCCGCCAAACGCATGTTGGAACGCGTGAAGCCCGAAGTGTGGGACATTTTGGAGCAGGTGACGAAAAGCCACCCCGTGCTCCTGAACCGCGCCCCGACCCTGCACCGCCTGGGCATCCAGGCCTTTATGCCGGTGCTCATCGAAGGCAAGGCCATCCAGTTGCACCCCCTGACCTGCGCCGCCTTCAACGCGGACTTCGACGGCGACCAGATGGCGGTCCACGTGCCGCTCTCGCTCGAAGCCCAGTTGGAAGCCCGCATTCTCATGATGGCCACCAACAACATTTTGTCGCCCGCCTCGGGCCGCCCCATCGCTGTGCCCAGCCAGGACATGGTCCTGGGCTGCGCCTACCTGACCAAGGAAAAACTCGGCGTCCCCGGCGAAGGCAAGATTTTCGGCACCCGGGAAGAAGTGATTTCCGTCGAACAAACCGGCGCCATCGATCTGCACGCCCGCATCAAAGTCGACGGGGTCAACCCGCTGACCGAAGAGGGCCTGGGCGAAAAAGACATCCACAACGCCGCCAAGTGGAAGCACTACACCACCGTCGGCCGCGTCATTTTCAACGAAGTCGTCCCGCCGGAACTCGGGTACCTCAACCAGCCGATCTCCAAAAAAGAGTTGGTCGGGTTGGTGGACCGTTGCTACCGCGAGCTGGGCGTCTCCCGCACCGTCGTGTTCCTGGACGAGGTCAAACGGCTCGGCTACCGCTATGCCACCCGCGCCGGGTTGTCGATTTCCATTTCCGAAATGCACATTCCGAAACTCAAGGAAGAGCTCGTTCGGAAAGCCAAAGTCGAAATCAAAGACATCGAAAAGCAGTCCAAGGCCGGCGTCATCACCGATTCCGAACGCTACAACAAGATCATCGACTTGTGGACCCACGTCACCGACCAAATCGCCGACGTCATGTTCGACGATATGAAGAAGACCGAGCTGGCCGTCTACAACCCCAAGGACGCCAAGTTCAACTCGGTGTTCATGATGGCCGACTCCGGCGCCCGGGGCAGCCGCCAGCAGATCCGGCAATTGGCCGGCATGCGCGGCTTGATGCAAAAACCCCAGAAAAAGATCACCGGCGCCGTCGGTGAAATCATCGAGTCCCCCATTATTTCGAACTTCCGCGAAGGGCTGACGGTGTTGGAATACTTCATCTCGACCCACGGCGGACGAAAAGGCTTGGCCGACACCGCGCTCAAAACCGCGGACGCCGGCTACCTCACCCGCCGTCTGGTGGACGTGGCCCACGACATCGTGGTCTCGACCGACGATTGCGGCACCATCAACGGCATCCGCATCGGCACCATCCGCTCGGGCGAAGACATCATCGAACCCTTGGAAGAGCGCCTCGTCGGCCGGTTCACCCTGGACAACGTGGTGAACCCCATGACGGACGAACCCCTGGTCACGCCGGGCCACATGATCACCGCGGCCCAGGCCAAACAGGTCGCGGCCTCGGGCATCGACCGCATCCGCATCCGCTCCGTCCTGACCTGCGAAGCCGAGCACGGCGTCTGCGCCAAGTGCTACGGGCTGAACCTGGCCAACGGCCGCTTGGTGGAAATCGGCGAAGCCGTGGGCGTCATCGCGGCCCAGTCCATCGGCGAACCCGGCACCCAGCTGACCCTCCGCACCTTCCACATCGGCGGCACGGCGAGCCGCGTCATTCAGCGCTCGCAAGTCGTCACCGAAAAGGGCGGCACGGTCAAGTTCATCAATTTCCGCACCATCAAAAACCGCAACGGCGAATTGATCTGCGTCTCCCGGAACGGCGTCCTCTCCATCCGCGAAACCGGCGGCGGCCAGGAACGGGAGCACTACGACATTCCCTACGGCGCGCGCCTCAAGATCGCCGACGGTAAGAAGGCGGAGTCCGGCGAGATTCTGGCCGAGTGGGACCCCTACTCCCTGCCCATCATTTCCGAGTACGAAGGCACCGTGAAGCTCCAGGACGTGGTGGACGGCATCACCATGCACGAAGAGCGCAACCGCATCACGGGCCTGATCGAACGCGTCATCATCGAACACCGCGCCGAACAGCTGCACCCCTCGGTCCTGGTCATGAAGGGCAACAAGAAGGAAGCCAGCTACCCCCTGCCCGTGGACACGAACATCGTGGCCCAGGACGGCGACAAGGTGGAGCCGGGCGACGTCGTGGCCAAGATTCCCCAGGAAGTGTCCAAAACCAAGGACATCACGGGCGGTCTGCCCCGCGTGGCGGAACTTTTTGAAGCGCGCAAACCGCGCAACTCGGCCGTCGTCTCCGAAATCGACGGCGTCGTGAAGCTCGGCCAGACGGCCCGCGGCACGATGAAGGTGACCGTGACCAACGAGGAAACGGGCCTGGCCCGGGACTACAGCATCCCCCAGGGCAAGCACCTGGTGGTGTACGAAGGCGACCGCGTCGGCGTGGGCGAACCCCTGACCGACGGCTCGGTCAACCCGCACGACATTCTCCGCGTGCGCGGCGCCAAGGAAGTCCAGGAATTTTTGGTCAACGAAATCCAGGAAGTGTACCGCCTGCAGGGCGTGGGCATGAACGACAAACACATCGAAATCATCGTTCGGCAGATGCTGTCCAACGTGCTCATCACCAAATCCGGCGACACGGATTTCCTGGCCGGCGAAGTGGTCTCCAAAGTCCGCTTCAACCGGGAGAACAAACGGGTGACGGACGCCAAGGGCGATCCGGCGGACGCCCAGCCGATTCTGCTCGGGATCACGAAGGCCTCGCTGTCGTCGGATTCCTTCATCTCGGCGGCCTCCTTCCAAGAAACGACCCGCGTCCTCACGGACGCCTCCGCCACGGGGCAGTTGGACCCCCTGCGGGGCTTGAAAGAGAACGTCATCATCGGGCACCTCATTCCAACGGGATCCGGATTTTACGACCGCGCGCGGGCCGACAAGGCCAAAGCGGCCGCTTCGGGGAGATAATCAATGACGACAACGAACCAATTGGTGCGCGCCGGCCGGGAGCCTCTCGGCTACAAAACCAAGGCGCCCGCCCTCAAATCCTCGCCGCAGCGCCGCGGGGTGTGCACCCGCGTCTACACGACGACGCCCAAAAAGCCCAACTCGGCCCTCCGCAAGGTCGCCCGCGTGAAGCTCTCGACGGGCATGGAAGTCACGGCCTACATCCCCGGCGTCGGCCACAATTTGCAGGAACACTCCATCGTGCTGGTGCGCGGCGGCCGCGTGAAGGACTTGCCCGGCGTGCGCTACCACATCATCCGCGGTCCCCTGGACGCCACGGGCGTTACGGACCGACGGCAGGGGCGCTCGAAGTACGGCGCCAAACGGCCCAAGGCCGCTGAGAAGAAATAACCGGGAAGGATAAACCATGCCCCGCAAACCACTCAAACCCCGCGAACGTCGCGGCATCCCGGACCCGGATTTCAAATTCGGTTCCACGCTGGCCTCGCGTTTCATCGGCCGCATCAATTTCGAAGGCAAGAAGATCACCGCCGAGAAGATTTTTTACGGCGCCCTCGACCAGATTCAAAAGAAGCTGAACGAAGACCCCATGGCGGTGTTCACCCGGGCCATCGAAAACGCCCGCCCCCACCTGGAAGTCCGCCCCCGCCGCGTCGGCGGCGCGACCTACCAGGTTCCCATGGAAGTGCGCCCGGAGCGCGGCGCCACCATCGCGTTCAAGTGGATTTTGCAGATCGCCCGGGGCAAGACCGGCAAGCCCATGGCGGACCGCCTCGCCGAGGAAATCCTCCTCTGCAGCAAAAAAGAAGGCGCCGTCATGAAGAAGCGCGAAGACACGCACAAAATGGCCGAAGCCAACCAGGCCTTCGCCCACTACCGCTGGTAGAATTTAAAAAAAAGGAAATCGAGACCGTCATGGCCCGTCAGTACCCTTTAAGCAAAGTCCGGAACATCGGCATCACCGCGCACATCGACGCGGGGAAAACCACCACGACCGAACGCGTGTTGTACTACACCGGCCGCATCCACAAGATCGGCGAGGTGCACGAAGGCACGACGACCATGGACTGGATGGAGCAGGAGCGCGAGCGCGGCATCACCATCACCTCGGCCGCGACCTACTGCCGCTGGCGGGACTGCCAAATCAACATCATCGACACCCCGGGCCACATCGATTTCACCGCGGAAGTGAACCGCTCCCTGCGCGTCTTGGACGGCGCGGTGGTGCTGTTGGACGGTTCCCAGGGGGTCGAGCCCCAATCGGAAACCAACTGGCGCCTGGCGGACCAATACCACGTGCCCCGTCTGATTTTCGCGAACAAAATGGACAAAGTCGGCGCCGATTTCTACGACTGCGAAAAGTCCGTGGCCGAAAAGCTCGGCGTGAAGGGCATTCCGATCCAGCTGCCCATCGGGGCCGAAGGCTCCTTCAAAGGCATCGTCGATTTGGTGGAGATGAACGCCCACGTCTGGTCGGGCGAGGAACTGGGCGCCGCCTTCGAGATCGTCGAGATCCCGGCGGACCTGAAGGAAAAAGCCAAGGCCTACCGCGAGCACCTGATCGAATCCCTGGCGGATTTCGACGACGAGTTCGCGACGAAATTTTTGGAAGGCAAAGAAATCTCCAAAGAGGAGATCAAGCGCGTCCTGCGGAAGGCCACGATCACCGGCAAATTCTTCCCCATGCTCTGCGGTTCCTCCTTCAAAAACAAAGGCGTGCAACCCATGTTGGACGCGGTGTGCGACTACCTGCCCGCCCCGACGGACCTGCCGGCCAAGGTCGGCCACGAACCGGGCACCGAGAAGGAATTGCTCCGGGAAGCCACCGACGACGGACCGTTCTCGGCCCTGGCCTTCAAGATTCAAAGCGACCCCCACGTGGGCAAAGTCACCTATTTCCGCGTCTACACGGGCGTCATCAAGTCCGGCTCCTACGTGTTCAACGCGAACACCGGCAACCGCGAGCGGCTGGGCCGCATCCTCCGCATGCACGCCAACAAGCGCGAGGAAATCGAACAGGTCAACGCGGGCGAAATCGCCGCCGGCGTCGGGCTCAAGGCCGTCAAGACCGGCCACACGCTCTGCGACGAGGAAAACCCGGTCATTTTGGAATCCATGAAGTTCCCCGAGCCGGTCATCTCGGTCGCCATCGAACCCAAGTCCAAGGCCGACGAGGAAAAGATGGGCGTGGCCCTGGCCCGCTTGGAAGACGAAGACCCGACCTTCCGCGTCCGCACCGACACGGAAACGAACCAAACGATCATCGCCGGCATGGGCGAACTGCACCTGGACATTCTCGTCGACCGCATGAAACGGGAATTCAACGTCCAGGCCAACGTCGGCCAGCCCCAGGTGGCCTACCGCGAAACCTTCCGCAAGAAGGTGGAGTCGGAAGGCAAATACATCAAGCAGACGGGCGGCCGCGGCCAATACGGCCACGTGTGGCTCGAGCTGGAACCCCTGGCCCCGGGCAGCGGCTTCGAATTTGTCGACAAGATCAAAAGCGGCCGCGTGCCCCGGGAATACATCCCCGCCGTGGAAAAAGGTTTGCGGGAATCCATGGAATCCGGCCCCATGGCCGGCTACCCCATGGTGGACTTCCGGGCGACGCTTTTTGACGGCAGCTTCCACGAAGTGGACTCCAACGAAATGGCCTTTAAGATCGCGGCCTCCCTCGCTTTGAAAGACGGCGTCCGCCGCGCGGGCGCGGTCCTGCTCGAGCCCATCATGCGCATCGACGTGACCACCCCCAAGGATTACCTGGGCGATGTCATGGGCGACTTGATGCGGCGCCGCGGCAAGATCGAAAGCCAGGACAACAAGGGCAACGTGACGATCATTCACGGCACCGTCCCCTTGAAGGAAATGTTTGGTTACGCGACGACGTTGCGGTCGCTCTCCCAGGGCCGGGCGAACTACAGCATGACGCCCAGCCATTACGAGGACGCGCCGAGCAACGTGCAAAAAGAGATCGTCGAAAAGTATCAAGGTGCGGTGAGCGCCGGAACCCTGGCGCGGTAGCTTTACCCCGACTCGCAGAACACTGAACGCAAGGAGCAACGACCATGGCAAAACCCAAATTTGAGCGCACGAAACCGCACGTGAACGTGGGGACGATCGGCCACGTGGACCACGGGAAAACGACGTTGACGGCGTCCATCCTGCAGGTGTTGTCGAAGCAGGGGAAAGCGCAGATCAAGTCGTACCAGGACATTGCGAAGGGCGGGACGGTGCGGGACGATTCGAAGATCGTGACGATCGCGGTGTCGCACGTGGAATACGAGTCGGAGAAGCGTCACTACGCGCACATCGACTGCCCGGGCCACGCGGACTACATCAAGAACATGATCACGGGCGCGGCGCAGATGGACGGGGCGATTTTGGTGGTGTCGGCGGCGGACGGGCCGATGCCGCAGACGCGGGAACACGTGCTGTTGGCGCGGCAGGTGAACGTGCCGAACCTGGTGGTGTTCTTGAACAAAGTGGATTTGGTGGACGACCCGGAGCTGTTGGACCTGGTGGAGATCGAAGTGCGGGACTTGTTGAAGAAATACGAGTTCCCCGGGGACAAGGTGCCGGTGATCCGCGGAAGCAGCATGAAGGCGATGCAGGGGGACCAGAGCGAGATCGGCGAGAAGTCGATCATGAAGCTGATGGAAGCCCTGGACAGCGCGATTCCGGACCCGAAGCGGGAACTGGACAAGCCGTGTTTGATGTCGGTGGAAGACGTGTTCACGATCACGGGGCGCGGGACGGTGGCGACGGGACGGATCGAGCGGGGTCGCATGAAGGTGGGCGACAACGTGGAGATCGTGGGGATCCAGGACACGAAGAAGTCGGTCGTGACGGGGATCGAAATGTTCCGGAAGGTGATGGACGAGGCGCAGGCCGGGGACAACGTGGGCGTGCTGCTGCGGGGGATCGAAAAGGACCAGATCGAGCGCGGGCAGGTGATTTGCGCGCCGGGGTCGATCCAGCCGCACAAGAAGTTCAAGGGGCAGGTGTATATTTTGACGAAGGAAGAGGGCGGGCGGCACACGCCGTTCTTCAACGGATACCGGCCGCAGTTCTACGTGCGGACGACGGACGTGACGGGGAGTTTGAAGTTGAAGGCCGGGGTGGAGATGGTGATGCCCGGGGACAACGTGGAAGTGGAAGTGGAGTTGATGGTGCCGGTGGCGTTGGAGAAGAACGTGCGGTTCGCGATCCGCGAAGGCGGCCACACGGTGGGCGC